>Ga0190349_1000090_pt1 | contig 33364 bp, 30 predicted proteins | sample 48721378_MG_FD_179798 | JGI IMG/M metagenome (GOLD analysis project Ga0190349, IMG submission 179798) | Hydrothermal vent microbial mat bacterial communities from Southern Trench, Guaymas Basin, Mexico - 4872-13-7-8_MG | ecosystem: Environmental > Aquatic > Marine > Hydrothermal vents >...
ACAATACCCCATTCGGTACAATTATTTTTGAGGAATAGCGATCACTTGCAATATTGTGTATTATATTTTATAATTGAGAATATAGCCGGGGTGGCGGAATTGGCAGACGCGCATGGTTGAGGGCCATGTGGGAGTAATCCTGTGCGGGTTCAAATCCCGCCCCCGGCATCATTTGTGAGCACAGGGGGGGGCACTTGAACAAAGAAATCCTTGGAAAACTCCTTGAAATAGGTTATGCTCCCGAAAAAGCTTCCCTCTTGAAAACCTTCAAAAAAATCTCCCTTGCGTTGAGTGAATTTTATGAGATACACACCGCTTATCTATTATTTTTTGATAAAGAAGAAAAACGCATTATCCCATATATTCAATTTAGGAACGGGAAGGTAAAGCGCCTGGAGCAAACTCCCGTTGTCTTCACCCAAAAAATAGTACAGAATATCTTGCAGAATAAAAGAACCCTGATTCTGGGGAGCGGAGACTTTATCTGCGAAGATAAACGAGCCAGATCTTTGGCTGTAATTCCCATCTTATCTGGAAAAGAAATTATTGGAATATGCAGCTTCCTTTTGTGTAACAGTCTAAAAAAAACTCCAAGTAATATCCGTAGATGGGAAAAATGTGGAAAACTTATATCCCTACTCCTCATCTTGCCCATATTAGTGAAGGAAGAAGAATACAGGGAAATATTCTCAAAGCTTACAGAGGAGATATCAAGACTTTCCATTGAGGGGAAGGGGATCGAAGAAATACTATACGAAATAGCAAATAAAATAAAAAGCGTTCTAAAGCTCCATTCCGTCACAATCTTTTTGAGAGAGGGAAATAAATTGCTGATTAAAGCGAAGGTAGGACTCCTCAAAGAATTGAACAATAACTCTACTCTGAATGATAAGGGGATCACTGTCCATGTCTTTAAAACAGGAAAAGAATATTATGCACCGGATGTCTTGAGGGACCCATATTATCTTTATTCAGGTCCTGAAATCAGATCCGAAATTTCTATACCCATTAAAAGAGATAACAGGATAATAGGTGTCCTGGACATAAAAAGTAAATCAATAAATGGAATTGACTGGTATAAAAGGAAAATCCTGAAGATTTTAGCTCCGCTCATTGGGTACTCAGTGATAAATGCTAAAATTCATAAGGAGACGAAAAAAATTGCTCTTTATGACCCACTCACTGGTATCTACAATAGAAGGGGCCTTGCGTTACTGTTTGATAGAGAAGCAAAAAGAGCGAAAAGATATAGAGAAAAACTTGCAGTAATGTTCATAGACCTGGATAGATTCAAAGAAATTAACGATAGATTCGGCCATCTCGCAGGAGATAAAATACTCAAAAAAATCGCTCAAATACTTTACAGTAATATCCGTGGTATCGATATAATTGCCAGGATTGGAGGGGATGAATTTCTTGCAGTTCTGGTTAATACAGACCACCGTATCTCCAGATTCGTTGCCAAAAGGTTGAATTCAAAGATCAAAGGAGCAGGAATCCCGGTAACCCTCAGTATAGGTGTGAGCATTTTCCCTGATGATGGTGAAAACCTTGAAACACTTATTGGCAAAGCAGATAGAGCCTGTTACTTTGCTAAAAGAGACGGAGGGAACAAGATAGTCATTGTGAGCCAATTATCTTATCCCGTTTGAGACAGGCAAAGGCGTTGTGGTTATGAATACTTTCAAAACTTTTTACGTTGATAAAATACCAGATTATTCTGTCATCTCTGTCTAGATTAACAGCAACCTCTCTCACCACATCTTCAACAAATCTGGGGTTATCATAGGCATGTTCTGTTATGTATCTTTCATCCTCTCTCTTAAGGAGAGCATAAAGAGGTGCACTGGCACTTCCCTCAACCATTTCTACGATTTCCTCAATCCACACAAGCTTCCTCATCCTCACTTGTACAGATACGAGCGCTCTCTGATTATGAGCTCCACGCTCTGAAATCTCCTTTGAGCATGGGCAAAGAGTGTGAACTGGAACGTTCACTTCCAGAATAAAGTCAAATTTATCATCTTTCGATGCAATAAATTTACATCTGTAATTCATAAATGATTCCATACCACTTATTGGTGCCTTTTTCCTTATGAAATATGGGAATTCAATCTCAATATGAGAGGTCTCTGCATCCAGTTCTTTCCTAATATCCTCCAGTATATTTTCGAGATTATGCAGTGTGATGTTATGAAGATGTTTGTTTAGCACCTCTATGAAGCGTGACATATGAGTCCCGCGGAAGTTGTGAGGAAGATCCACCGACATTTTAATCCTGGCCACTGTATTCTGAAAGCTGTTTTCCCTATCCATCACCCTTATGGGATAAGTCACATCTTCGACACCCACCTTGTCTATCGGGATCTTTCTTGGGGGTGGTTCTTTTTGAACATCTCTCATGATTTCTCCCTTGTTCTAAATATCACAAATTATTTCTGTAATATAATATTTTCCCTCTTTTTTGATTTTGAGATTATGGTAAGTTACACTCTTTATCTCTAATTTGAGATCATGAATCCTGGGATCAAATTTTTCGTATACAAACTGCGCATCGATTCTTTTATCATTTATTTCCACATTCCAGTCTACAAATACCTTATTTTCTACCTCCACTTGGAATATTATCTCTGATAGGAGATCCACAAGTAAATCCTCATACGTATCGGCAATGTCGCTGTACTCCATTTCCTTTTTTTCACTGGTTCCTTTTCTTTCCACCATGGATTCCATCACCGCCTCTATTGCACTTTCAAACAGTTCCTTCAAGGTTTCACCATAAACCCTGAAACCTAAATCTGCAGTATGTTCTATATATTCATATGGCATTTGACTGAACTCCCTACCTTCTGGAAAATTATGCTATATGGTTTATTTTACTCTTTATCTTCTGTTACTTCAAGGACTTATAAAAATAAATTTTCTTGGAGATTTCATGCCAGCCCATAGGGTCATCCCTGTCATTGAGAAAAACCCGTCTTACATCTTTGAAAGAACAGAAAAATTCCTCAAAAATGCAGATTTCAATGTGGTAAATTTGGAATGTCCTATTACAGATACTGGTACACCCTATGAGGACAAAAAATACGTATTCAAACTGCCCAGTGAATATTCTTTTATTTTAAAAGAAGGCGCAATAAACATTGTTACTCTTTCAAACAACCATATCATGGATTATGGCGTAGAAGGGTTAATAAGCACTTTGCAGATTCTTAACAAAAACGGAATTAAATACACCGGGGCTGGACAAAATGTAAATGATGCAAGCAAACCTGCAATAGTAGAAAAAGACAGTGTAAAGATTGGTATTCTTGCATACTCAGCAACCTTCCCAAAAGCATACTGGGCCACAGAGAAAAAACCGGGCACAGTTTTTCCTTACAGAAGCAAAGTAAAAGAAGATATTAGAGACCTCAGAGAGATAGTAAATTTTCTAGTGGTCTCCTTTCACTGGGGTGCTGAGCTTCTTGACACTCCCAAAACCTACCAGAAAGTACTTGCAAAATTCGCCATAGATAATGGTGCAGACCTTGTTATAGGGCACCATCCTCATGTAATCCAGTGGCCGGAGATATACAAAGGAAAGCTTATTTTTTATTCTCTGGGGAATTTTATTTTTGGGAGTTACAGTGACAACTCCAGCGGTGCAATTCTCAATTTAACAATAGATGGAGATGAATTAATTTACAAAATATACCCGTTGGAGACAAGATTCAGTTATTCGCAATTTTCTCCCTATCCCAGAAGTCCTGAATCTGAGGAATTACCTGAATCCCTTATAGCATATCTGGATTCCAAAGAGAACTGTCTTATTATCCGGCTTAAAAGAAATTGAAATCTTTGCTTTTTCATCAAAGTTATAAAGGTGGGCATCCACATAGGCATCCAGCATAGAGTAAAACCATATCCCCAGGAACCAGAAGGCATAAGAGAAACTTTCGCGCATAAGACTATCTCTTTTAGAGGAGCTCACACTATAACCTTTTGCATCCTTATATAGAGAATAAGCTTTCATCAAGGAAAAGATTTCTCCCCCTGCTATTACTCCTCCTTTAATATAATGTCCTGTGTAAAACTGTCCTCCACCTGGCAGAAGCGTTGATAATATGATCGCCTTTTGAGGGGATTTATATTGCACATCAGAAACTAAAATCAAAAGTAAAAATATTTTTACCATTTACATATTTTAATTTTTTTTCACTCCCCACACAATTTTTAATTTATCTCTTGACAATTTATTGTTTTTAATATATAGGCAAGGTGTGGCAATATAATATTGCCCTAAAGGAGGGATTATGAAATATTTTAAGAAAATATACCTCATAATATTTCTAATCTTTATCTCCGCAACACTTTCTTTTAGTTTTGAGAAGGTGAAATTCGCTGTAGTGGCAGATTGCCATCTGAGCATGCCCGCTGAGGGAGTTGAAGATGCATTTAAAATGGGGCTTCACAGTGTTGAACTTCTGGACAGCACTATCGCGGCTCTTAATAGAATACCAGATCTTGACTTTGTTCTGTTTTGTGGAGATTTGACCCAGGATGCCGAGCCATGGAACCTGGATATCTTTGTGCACCTAATTTCGAAATTAAAGGTGCCTACTTATTGTGTCCTTGGAAACCATGATCTGAGTCCTGTTCCCAAACCCAGAAAGTTCCCCGGTCCACCACCAGCAAGGGGAGTCCCAAGAGCAACTTTTGTTTGGGCACTTCAGGGCCACGGATTTAAAGGCTCAAATCCCTGGTGGAGTGTTAATCCTGTACCGGGGTTGCATATTATAGGTCTTGACTCAAACAAACCCGGAGATTGGGGAGGCACGATCCCTGATGCTGAATTAAAATGGCTGGAACAAGATATCTTTGCTAACCGGGATAAGCTCACTATTGTCATATCTCACCACAATTTTGTCCCCTGGTCTAAGGATGAGGAATCTTCCGAATGGAAGGATTATAACAAATTTGTAGTGGATAATGCGGATGTAGTTAGAAAAATATTTGAAAAATACCCCAATGTCTCTTTTGTACTTTCAGGACACAGACATATAAGCACAAGATATAAAAAGGTCAATGGTGTTTACTATATTGTACATCCTTCCACTTCTACCTATCCAATGAGATATGTGGTATACGAACTTACACCAGAATATTTGAAGTATACCACATATAATGTGCCGTGCTCCAAAGAAGTTTGGGAGACCGCAAAGAAAAATTGTATTGGAAAACCTGGAGAATGGTGGAGACTGTCCACACATCCCCATACTCCTGAAGGCGATAAGGCAATGCTTAAATTCTTTGAATCACCAGAAACCATGACGGCAACATTGCCGGTCAGATTCAAAGCAAAAGTAAAAGCATATTAAAATTTTTTTCAAGGCCACACCTTGCCAGTTTCCCCTATTTTTCAAAAATTTTATCATATTTCCTAAAATTCTTTTTAATAAAAACTTGACAATAAGTAAAAAATGATTTAAAAAAGAAACAACATGAAAGGGGGAGTTAAAAATTTTCTTGAAAAGTCCTTTTCCATTTTCAGCAAAAAAATAAATCTTACTTACAAAGAAAAAATCCTCCTAACATTCTGTGAGAAACCCGGCGTCTTTGAAGTCTGGAGACTCCATGAGTTCTGGGAAAGGACCGGACTCAAAAAAGTGATTCTTCTCTATAAAGAGGAACCATCCCAACAAGTAAAAAGGGAAGCATACTGGAAAAAAGTGGAACTTAAAAAAATACCAGGGGACCCTGCAGAAGAAATAAAATCCCTGCATCAAGAATTTGAGAACAAGGGTGAAAAAGTTGTAGTTGTAAAAATAGAAGATATTGCTGATAGGAGTATTATGAGAGATGCCTTTTAATCAATTCAAAAAAGGGGGTGTGTATGAACTCTCTGGTAATGGCCCTTGTGGCCTTTATACTATATATAATTGCCTATCATACATATGGTAAATACCTGGCCCGTAAAATATTCGGGCTAAGAGAAGATGTGGTTACCCCTGCCCACGAACTGGAGGATGGAGTTGACTATGTTCCCACGAGAAAGGAAATCGTATTTGGACACCACTTCACCTCAATTGCCGGACTCGGACCCATTGTGGGTCCTGCTATAGCTATAATATGGGGGTGGCTTCCCGCAATCCTATGGGTAGTCCTTGGTTCCATATTTATGGGAGCTGTGCATGACTTCGGAGCTCTTGTAGCCTCATTAAGAAATAAGGGGAAATCCATAGGTGAACTTACTTCAGAACTAGTGAATCCCAGGACAAGAACACTTTTCTTCCTTATAATATTCTTCGCATTGTGGATTGTTATAGCAGTATTTGCCATGATAATGGGTATTTTATTCAACTTGTATCCTCAGGCTGTATTCCCAGTATGGATGGAAATACCAATTGCTTTATGGCTTGGATGGATGGTTTACAAGAGAAATGCAAATGTTACAGTTCTCTCCATCGTTGCCATTATTCTCATGTATGTGACAGTGGTGATAGGGGCTTATTGGCCACTTAAAATGCCTTCCTTTTTGGGACTGAGCTCCATTGAAATATGGCTTATAATCCTCCTTGTGTATTCCTTCATCGCCTCCACATTGCCCGTATGGACTCTTTTACAGCCTAGAGATTATATAAATGCCCACGAGTTGATGATTGTAATGGCTCTCCTTATTCTTGGAATCTTTGTCGCCCATCCAAAGATGGTGGCACCAGCTGTGAATCATAATCCAGTTGGTGCACCCACACTGTGGCCATTCCTTTTTGTAGTTATAGCATGTGGTGCAATCTCAGGTTTCCATAGTCTTGTGAGTTCCGGAACTTCTGCCAAGCAGATTGACAAGGAAACAGATGCGCAGTTCGTGGGATATGGCGGTATGCTAATGGAAGGAGCTCTTGCCACATTGGTGATCGTCGCCGTAGCTGCAGGAATAGGCATAAAGTATGTGACAAAAGATGGGGCTGTTCTGATGGGATTCCAGGCATGGAACACACACTACTCAAGCTGGCTTGCAGCAGCAGGGCTTGGCTCTAAACTAACAGCCTTCATCACTGGATCTGCCAACCTCATCGAATCTCTAAAAATACCCTATGCCATCGCCGTTACCATTATGGGGGTATTTATTGTATCCTTCGCCGGAACCACTCTGGACACCGCAACCCGTATTCAGAGATATGTACTCGGAGAATTCTTCACTGATATTAAATTGCCTGCCTTCGCAAACAGATACGCTGCAACATTCATAGCCGTTCTCACCGCTGGCTTACTCGCCTTTGCACAGAAGGGGGGTAAGGGCGCCCTTGTTCTCTGGCCATTGTTTGGTACCGTAAACCAGTTACTTGCTGGATTGGCTCTTCTTGTTACCACAGTTTACCTTGCCAAGAAGAAAAAACCAATTGTATTTACATTGATTCCCATGGTATTCATGGTGTTCATGACTGGATGGGCTATGGTGAAAAACATCATAGACTTCCAGGCAAAACATAACTATCTCCTATTTTCCATCGGTCTTGTGGTATTCCTTCTCGAAATATGGATGATCATCGAGGCTGTTCTCGCACTTAATAAGTATCTGAAACAACCTAAAGAAGTGGAAACAGTAGCCGAGGAGGCGTCTGAATAGGTCGATTTTTAAAGAGTTTAAAATATTTTCTTGACAAATCGGCAGTAAATAGATATAATATTCTAAGTAAGATGAATAATATGGATATAAAATGGGATATCTACTTATAAATAGAAAAGTATATCTACCTCCTCTTATCATTTCTATTTGTAAGTTTATAATCAGTTCTTTATTATTGATAAGAACATTAAATTCCAATGGGGGTCATAAGCAAAAAGGAGGTGACCCATGAAGTCTCTCATTAAATACATAGGTGTAATCGTGATAATGGCCTCTGCAGTGGCTGCAGAGGTGAATGTGTCTGGATACATCCAGACAAGGTATACCATGTATCAGGACACTCTAATGGTGAACAACTTCACTGTACCCAAAATTAGACTGAAATTCTCGGGTAAAGTTGGAGATCTGTTTGCCTTCAGAGTCGAACCTGAAATAACCACTTACAAACTGAAATTCGGATACATAGACATAAAACCTTCACCCTTCTTGAAATTTAGACTGGGACAGGTTTGTATACCGTTCGGGCTTGAATTCTGGACACATCCCACAAAAGTTCTCACCGCAGACCTTGCCAATGCCACCGCTCTGCTCTGGGCAGGTGATGGTCCAATCAATGTATTCGATAAAGGTATGTATATTTACGGTGGCATGCCTTTCGCGAATTACTACATAGCAATCCTCAATGGTGATGCTAACCTTGACAACAAGGCCATTGTTGGTAAACTTGAACTCAAACCCATACCCATGGTTTACATCACAGGTAACTATTACACCGGAAAGTATGGATTAGATGAGGAAGACAGAAACTGGATGGATGGTGCTCTGAAACTGAAATTTGCTGGAGCAGAGCTATGGGGTGAATACTTGGATGGAAAGATTGGTGACTTGAAGAGAGGTGGTTACTACGGACTTCTTGCCTACACATTGAAAACACCCATGATGGATCTCCAGCCAGTTGTTAAGTATGGATTTGCGGATCCCGATAAAGATACTGACGATGACGAGACAACAGAAATTCATATCGGTGCAAATATTTACAAAGGAAACCTCAAGACCCAACTCTTCTACGAAATATTCAAAGAAGCTGGTACAGAAGTCGACAATAACAAATTTGTGGCTCAGGTCCAGCTTGTATTCTAAAAAATTAAAAAGAGGAGGTAGATAAACTTGTTTAAAAAGGAGGGATGGTGCGATAAAAGGGGGTGTTAAAAATGAAAAAAATTAAATTTGTAGGCATGTTTCTCCTCCTGTTCCTGATAACCTTTGCTTACTCCTTCGAAAGAGTTAAATTTGCTGTTATGGCGGACATGCACATGGCTCTCTACGGAAAGAACGAGATGAAGATGGGAGCAGCCAGTACGATGATCGTTAAAAATACGGTGGAAGAGCTTAACAAAATCCCTGATCTTGATTTTGTGGTAGTGATAGGAGACCTCCTACTTGATGGTGAACCATGGAATCTAGATCTTATCAAAAGTTATCTAGATAATCTCAAGGTTCCATACTATGTTTGTATAGGGAACCACGACTACGCCCCTGCAGGCCAGGCCAAAACAGGCAAGGCCTATGTGGGAGTCAGCAAACAAACTTTGATCTGGACCTTTCAGGGCCATGGATTTAAGGGGCCCAATGGATGGTGGAGTACTGACCCTGTTCCGGGACTTCATATAGTAGGTCTTGATGCCACAAGACCCACAGATTGGGGTGCATACTTCCCAGAAAAAGAGCTTCAGTGGCTTGACAAAGACCTGTACATGAATCGGGGCAAATACATCATTATTTTCAATCACCACAACTTCATTCCATGGTGTGATGATGACAAACCGGGGGGAAAGTTCGACAAATTCGTCGCTGACAATGCCAAAGATGCAATGAAAATCTTTGAAAAATATTACCCCAGTGTCCAGGTGGTAATTTCTGGGCACAGACACATCGGTCTGAGATATAAGACCATCAAGAGCATCCATTACTTTGTCTGTCCAGCTCTTGTTTCTTATCCCAACAAGTACACAATATTCACTATTACTCCTACCAAATTAATGTGGGAAACAAAATGGGCTCCTGTAGCTGATACTATAATTGAAATTGCTAAAAAGAATCTTCTCGGAAAACCAGGAGAGTGGTGGAGACCTTCATTTGCACCTCCTGGCCCTGAAGGGGACAAAAAGATGCTGGAGTTCTTCCTTGGCCCCAAGGGTATCAGGGACAAGGGCTCTATAACACTTAAACCTGTAACAGTAACAGTAGGATTTAAATATTAATTAATAAGTAAATAATGAAAAGCTATAATCGCACCATCCCTCCTTATAAAAATTATGAGTGAAATGAAAAGAAGAAAAATTTTTACTGCTCTTTTTTCTATTTTTATTAATATTTTTTTAGTTGTTCTTAAATACATTCTTTTTAAAATTTCAGGAAGCCTTGCTATCAAAGCAGATGCCTTTCACTCAGGTACAGATATCCTTGTTTCTTCACTGGTTTTTTCCGGGATTATAATCTCTTGCAGGGAAACAGAAGGCGCAAAAAAATCACGTTTTATCATAGAAAATACCATAAGTATAATTGTTGCTCTCTTCATCTTTTTTATTGCCTTCGAAGTATTCAGAGATGTGTTTTTTAAGCCACAGCCAATAATTGGAAAAATACCCATTGCAATTGCAGGAACTCTTCTGGCTGTGACAATCACATACTTTACCTCTGCATTTAAGATCCATGTGGGGAAAGAAACAGGATCACCCAGTCTCGTTGCTGATGGTTATCATACACGCTCTGATATGTTCTCATCCATTGTGGTACTGGCAGCATTATTCGGGCATATGATAGGTATCAAATTTGACAAGATAGCCGCCATATTCATCGCAGTGCTTATCATTTCTACAGGAGTGGAAATTCTTGCCAATGCCATAAGAGCGTTCTTTCTCCACTATTATTCGATTACAAGTGGTGGTATCGTTGCCATTGACCAAGAAATTAAAAAGCGGCTTTTTAGGTTAAGATTTGTATATTTTTTGAGAAAACATAAAAAGAGAATATTACAAATAGCTCTTTTGGTCTTTTTGATCTTTTATTTCGTAAAATCATTCTACCTTATCCGCGCCAGAGAAATAGGGGTGGTTCAAAGATTTGGTAAAGTTGTTTCCACAAGACTTGAACCTGGAATTTATTTTCATCCCCTCTGGATTTTTGAAAAACTCCATAAATTAAAAATTTATGAACCTCAAAGAATTGAGATAGGATTCAGAACAAGAGAAAAGCCAACAGAGGAACCCCCCGCTTATCTCTGGGAATTTAAGCATCAGAAGGGAAGATATAGATTAAAGACAGAAGAATCCCACAGGGTAATAGGAGACCTCAATATTGTTACAATCTGGACAGTAATCCACTATAGGATAAAAGACCCTTATTTATATCTCTTTAATTTGGAAAAGAGAGAAGATCTTATAAGGTCTGAAGCAGAGGCCCTTGAGAGCTCTTTGCTTGCACAAGAATCTATAGATGACATCCTAACTGTTGGTAAAGAATGGTTCCAGGATACCTTTAAGCTCCTACTCCAGAAAGAACTGGATTCCTTACATTCTGGTATCGAAATCTGCCGGGTTTCGCTTTTTAATTTACATCCCCCTGTGGAAGTGGTTCCTGGCTTCAGATTTGTGTCCAGTGCGAGGGAAGACAAAGACAGGTATATCAACGAGGCAGAAAGTGAGTTTAACCGGATTCTGCCCAGAGCGAGAGCTGAAGCTGCGGAAAAAATGAAGGAGGCCCTTGGATACAAGACAGAACAAATAAATCGTGCCTATGGCGATGCTACCAGATTTAACAGCATTTTATATGCTTACCAAAGGGGCCTCAGGGAGCTCTCTCGATACAGGTTGTATATCGAGACCATGGAAAAAGCGCTGCCCGATGCCGAAAAATATATACTAGACCCTGACCTCTCCAAAACTGTTCTTGACCTTAGAAGTCTTAAAGATACCACGTCTATACCTTAGGGAGGTAGATAAATATGAAAAAAATAATCATTATTATTCTTATTCTTCTCGGCATTTATCTTGTTGCTACATCCATGTTTGCAGTGGATGAGTCCCAGTATGTCCTGATTTTCCAGTTCGGCCGGATAGTGAAAGTTATAGACAAACCCGGCCTCCACTGGAAGCTTCCCGAACCAATCCAAACAAAGCTTACTTTGAGTAAGAAATTATTACTTTATGACCCTGTAGGTGCAGAATTACTAACCGGGGATAAGAAAAGTATTGTGGTCAATTATTTCCTCAGCTGGAAAATAATTGACCCTGTAAAATTCTTTAAAACTTTAAAAAGCAAAATAACCGCGGAGGTAACCCTCGGAGATATAGTAGCCTCTGAAATTGGAGTTGCCCTGGGTAACTATCCCCTCACAGCTTTCTTATCCACCAAACCGGAGGAGATTAAGATTCACGAGGTTCTCAAAGACATCTTAGAAAAGACAAACCAAGAAACCATTGCAAAATATGGTGTAAAGATTGTAGATGTAGAAATAAAGAGGCTTTACTTCCCTGAGGAAAACAAACCAGCTGTATTTGCGAGAATGTATTCCGAAAGGGAAAGAATCGCCACCAAGTATAGGTCAGAAGGTCAAGAACAGGCAAGAAAAATAAAAGCAGACGCAGAATATCAGAAGAAATTGATACTCTCTGAAGCATATAAAAAGGCCGAGAAGATAAAGGGTGAAGGTGATGCATTAAGTTTAAAGATCTATGCAAAGGCTTATCAGAAAGATCCTGAATTTTATGAGTTTCTTAGGACTCTGCAGGCCTACGAGAAGACATTGGGCAAGAAAACAACAGTAATTCTAAGTAAGGATTCCAAGTTTATGGAACTTTTCTTCAAGGGTGGATTTGGAAAGGATGAAACTCGATAAGTTTAAAGAGATACTTGAAGATTTTAAATACATTACATCCTATAGTAAGAAATTTGGATTGATTTTTATTATCATTATTTTTCTACTTTGGATCCTCTCCGGTATATATGTAATCCAGCCTGAGGAAAGAGGGGTGCTTCTTCGTTTTGGCAAAGTTATCCAGGAAGAGGTCTTTCCTGGATTGCACTATCATCTGCCTTGGCCTATTGAAAAATCAAAGAAAGTTTCGGTAACAAGTGTACGCAAGGTCACCATCGGTTACACAGAAAAAGAAGGTAAAATAATCCCCAGTGACTACTGGGAACTTCAGAGAGTAACCGGAGACTACAATATTATTAACTTCAGAATGCTTTTAACTTACAGAGTGGAGAAACCACTTTACTATCTTTTTAAAGTAGAAAATCCAGATGTATATGTGAAGAGAGCCGCTGAAGCCGCTATTGTGAGGGTTCTGGGAGGCCTCTCTGTTGATGAAGCCTTCACATACGGAAAGGTAAAGATACAGCAGGAAACAAAAAAGATTGCGCAGGAAATCCTTGACAGCTGTCTTACCGGCATCAGAATAATATCCACCAATCTTCAGGAAATCAGTCCACCAGAAGAGGTAGCAGTGGGATTTAAAGATGTGCAAGACGCTAAGGCTGAGATGGAAAAATTTATCAATGAAGCTCGTTCTTATTATAATGTTGTAACCTCTCAGGCCAAGGCCGAAGCATATGAGATGATCAAACAGGCTGAGGCCTATAAGAAAAATAAAATAGATCAGGCACTGGGAGAAACTTCTTACTTTTTGAAAGTACTCAGTGAGTATAAAAAGAATCCTGAAATTTATAAGAAGAGAAAATACACGGAAACCATTGAAGAACTTGCTAAGAAAATGAAGAAGATTATAATTTCACCAGAAATGAAAGAAAAAACCATTATTATCAAATAAAGGAGATTTCATGAAGGAAAAACTTACGGAAAGGGACATAGAAAAATTGAAAAAATTAAGATTTTATTTACTGGATATGGATGGCACTACTTACCTCGGCAATAAGGTTTTTCCAGGGACTCTGAAGTTCCTTGATCTTCTGAGAAAACAGGGGAAGAAGTTCTTGTTTCTGACGAACAATTCTTCACAGGATGCAGAATTTTACGCGCAGAAGCTGCAAAAAATGGGAATTGATGTTTCCGCTCAAGAAGTTTTCACTTCCGGTGAGGCAACAGCTAGATATATAACTTCTTTAAAAAGAAACCCGAAGGTATTCCCGCTAGGTACACCGAGCTTCGAGAGAGAACTGGAGAAGGCAGGCTGTGTACTCACAAACGAAAACCCGGATTTTGTCGTGCTGGGTTTTGATAAAACTCTAACCTATGAGAAAGTGAAAAAAGCTTGTCTTCTGTTGAGAGAAGGCGTCAAATATATAGCCAGCCATCCTGACATCAACTGCCCGACAGAGGAAGGGCTAATCCCCGATGCAGGAGCCATTATAGCATTAATAAAGGCATCTACAGGTAGAGAACCAGATATAATAATTGGCAAACCCAGAAAAGAATTCATTTATGAAGCCCTCAAGAAAATGGATGCTAAAAGAAAAGAATCCGCAATTGTGGGGGATAGGTTATATACAGATATTCGCTCAGGTGTGGAAGCTGGTATTACCTCAATCCTTGTCCTTACCGGAGAAACAAAACTTGAAGACCTAACATCCTCTCCTTATCAACCCACTTTTGTACTTGATTCGCTAGAAGAACTTGCTGAAATAATTTCTAATTAAATTATTTTCTCTACCTTAACCTTATCTCCCTCCTTAAAACCACCTTTATCCATGGCTGCTTGTGAGAGCAGAACATATCCTTCGAGCTCATCTTCGCCTACTGGCTCCCCAGCACGTACATGCACTGATTTTAAACCACCAAGCCACCATCTTTTATCACATACATAAATAATATCGCCCGGCTGAGCTTGAAGCTCGTCCATTACCTTGGCGTGGAGTCTAACAATAGAAGGGTCCTCATCTATTTCATTTAATTTAATTGTTAAAACTACTTTTTTGCTTGCCATTGTAGTCCTCCTTATGGTAATTTTACCTTTTCTTTAAATGTCTCAACAGCTGGTTTTTCAGTGCCCCAGGTAAGCCCTATTAACTCTTCCGCACTCTTGGGTTTTGTGAAGAAGGTAACGATTATTCCTATGGCAAATGAAGCCACAAGACCGTAAAGTGCTCTCATATACTTATAGGCACCAATGAAGTGCCCACCAGGTGCCATACCGTGGGCGAAAGGTTTTATAATATCGGGAACGAAGAAGGAAATCAGAATGGCAATACCTCCTCCAAGGAGGGTCCAGAATGCAGCCTTTGGAGTAAATCTTCTCCAGAGTGCTGAAAGAAGTATTACAGTCACAAGTGGAGGAGTTATGGCAGCTGTAAAAGTGGCGTGTGCTACATAAATGGTCTTGCTCTTCATAAATGCTGGAACAAGACAGAGACCTATAAACGCAACAATCAATGAGGTAATTCTACCCACTAGAAGATAGTGTTTGTCATCCCGTCCAGGCTTAATATATCTCTTCCAGAAATCATTGGTCCAGACTGCTGCAATGGCATTAACGAGAGTATCCACAGTGGACATGAGAGCTGAAACCAAAGCAGCCATTATGAACCCGAAAAATCCAGGTCCCACCAGTATATTGGTAACAAGAACAAAAATCTGCTTGGGTGAAGCATCTGCAGGAAGAATACCCACAGCAGAGAAAGCCTTACCCACCCATCCAGCACCGGAGACAGCCACAGCAGCAATGGGCATCATTAGAAGAACTGTGAACCACATGGCTTTTCTTGCTTCACGGACACTTTTGGCAGACATGAATCTCAGCATAATCCCCTGATTCATGAACCAGAAGGCGGCAGTATTGGCAATTCCATCCTGCCAGAAAACACCGACGAAATTGAATTCCGGGGGCTTATTGAAGTAGGCCAGGCCAAACCTATGACCATATGGTAAAGCATGCCAGAATTTGGAAAATCCTCCTATCTTGGATATTCCTAAAAAGAAAATTGTAATACCAGCAATAAGTAGGAATACTGCCTGAACCAGGTCAGTCATAATAACTGAGGTCTGACCACCTATGTAACAATAGATTGCAACGATCACAGCAACCACAAGAGCAGCAACAAGAATGGGCCATCCAAGAAGTGCATTCAAAGCGACTCCCATGGTGTACAGATTCATACCTACGTACATGAGCATATACAGGAGAAGGAAGAGAGAGGCAAGCATCCTGGTCTTTGCATCATGCCTGATCTCCATGTATTCAGGGATGGACGTCACCCTCATATAATAGATCACAGGAATCCATCCAAACATCCAGATGGGAACCCACCAGAAATCATTCAGATAGGCCTGCGTTGATGATAAACCGTAAAGATAAGCAGCTTCAGAATATTTTATAAAACTATAAGATCCCACCAAAGATGCAACAGCTGAGAAAGAAACAAGCCACCATGTGAATCTTTGTCCTGCGAGGAAGAAATCCTTTGTCGTCTTCACGAATCTGCCGAAGAAACTTCCAAAGAGGAGAATAAAAATCATATACCCTACAATTATTGCATAGTCTAAAGTAGTACCTACTGCGTGCATGATACCCCTCCTTATAATCTAGGCATTACTGTTTGGAATGCTAAATGTAGTAGTGCGTAGAACAGGAAGCCGCCTATTAGCATGAGGATTATACCGACTCGGTATTTACCCTTCATGTCGGGGGAATCCGAGCGCAAAGCTAGGTAGAGGCCAAAGAGAAAAATAGCCCCACCAACGCTATATTGATACACCCAACTCCAAATTGTTGGTACAGGCATTTTATACCCTCCTTATATTTTTCTTTCTGTCCTTTCTAGAGTACGGGTAGCAACCACGTCTACCCCCGTACCCAGTATGTCCTTCACGATCACATCACCCATCTTCACCGGTGCGTAAACCACAACCTGGGCCAAAAATTTCATGCAATGGAATAACATCTTTTTAGGTATGGGGGCGGTAGTTTTGACCGGCAGCAGGGGAACCATTGCCCTCTCAATTCTTACAGTTGTACTCAGTACTCTGACTGGATTAGTAAATTCTTTAATGGCATATTCTCTTCCTCTCTCACATTGATATCCTTTTATATCTATAAGTTTCTGTGCATTAAAAATCCCCACCACTTTGCAACCAATGGGGCATCCTATACAGATTATTTCCTTTTCCTCAGTCATCTTCTTCCACGATATCAAAAATAATTTCTTTTTTCCCTTCCAATTTTTTAAAATGATTCTCCCTCACCTTTACTTTCATCATCTCACCCGGCCTCGCAAATAATCTTTTGAAACTAACATCTGAATCCCTAATGATAACTTTTACTCGCTCCATGGGCTTTGTAACCCTCATAAAAAATTCTACATGTCCATCACCTCTTCTCAAGATCTGAGGAACTACATAACGTACATTTTCCCCTGGAATTGCCTTCATCAATATTTCCCTGGCACGCAGTTCTCTCTTAGCATAAAGAGCTGCACTTCTGCCAGCAATCTCCGCCTCCTTAGAGACATCATCCACCAGATCATGGACCTGCAGAACATTCCCTGCTGCAAATATACCTTCCACGGAAGTCTGTCGAAACTCGTCAACAACAGGGCCATTGGTCACTGGATCGAGTTCAACACCGGCTTTTTCCGAAAGCTCATTTTCAGGAATTAGACCCACCGATAATAAAAGCGTATCACACTCTATATACTCTTCTGTTCCGGGTATAGGATTAAAGTTTTCATCAACCTGTGAGATCTCCACTCCCTCCACTCTTTCCTTTCCAAATATCCTTGTTACAGTGTGAGAAAGCAGAAGTGGAATATCAAAATCTATGAGACACTGCATAATATTCCTTGCGAGGCCATTGGGATAGGGCATTATCTCCACAACTGCTTTGACTTCTGCTCCCTCCAGTGTAAATCTTCTCGCCATTATTAAGCCCACATCTCCCGAACCGAGTATCACGAGCTTCCTTCCAGGTATTAATCCATCCATATTTATAAGACGTTGAGCAGTCCCAGCTGTAAATATTCCCGCAGGTCTGCTCCCGGGAATATTTATAGCACCTCTGGTTCTCTCCCTGCATCCCATGGCTAGTACTACTGCTCCTGCTTCCAGATATCCCACTCCTTCCTCAGGATTTACATAGTGTATTTTTCTGCTTTTGTCTATGTCCAGGACCATGGTGTCCAGTTTGGTTTCTATTCCAAGCTCTTCCACCTTTCTAATAAATCTCTCTGCATATTCTGGGCCCGTAAGTTCCTCTTTGAAATAATGAAGTCCAAAACCTGGATGGATACATTGCTGCAGTATTCCACCGAGTCCTCTATCTCGCTCTATTATCATAACCCTTTCAGCTCCATTTCCCTTTGCAGCAACAGCTGCAGCCATTCCTGCAGGCCCTCCACCTATAACTGCAACATCCACATATTCCATACTCATGCCTTCCTTTGGAGTAAAATTTCCTTAACCCTGAGTGGGGTAATCACCGATGCACCACCGTACTTGGTGATCTTCACGGGTTCAATACCAAGTTCCCCTGCAAGGAGAAGAATTATTCTGGGAAGACAGAATCCCCCTTGACACCTGCCCATACCAGCCCTTGTTCTGAATTTTATTCCGTCCACTGTGGTTGCACCCTCTCTTATTGCATCTATAACTTCTCTCTCAGTTACGGTCTCACATCTACAAATTATGTGACCGTACCGAGGATCCTCCTTAATGAGTCTTTCCTTCTCTTTATCGGGTAATTCCCGAAATCTAATTCTTTTCTTTCTCAAAGGATTGAAATCTCTCTTTTCCTTTAATTTAAGGCCTTCGTTCTTTAGAATTTCCACAAGTTCCAGTGCAATTGCTGGCGCTGCACTAAGTCCCGGTGAGCAAATTCCGGCTACATTTATAAACCCCTTCACTTCCTTATACGCCTCTATGATAAAATCCCCGGTGGATGGAATGGCTCTCAAACCTGCAAAATTCCTTATCACATATTTCATTGGAATTTCCGGAACTAATTTACGTGCACCTTTTATAACTTCCTGAAGCCCCTCCCTGGTGGTGGCAATATCATCCTTAAGCTCCACATTCTGGGCATTGGGACCTATAAGAGGATTCCCTTCCACAGTAATGTTAACCAGTATGCCCTTTGTAATCTCTGTAGGTATAGGGAAACAGGGTCTTGAAACAAGCTTTATCTTTTTATCAAAAAGTAGATACTCGCCCTTTCTTGGTGTGATCTTAAAGCAGTCTATCCCCGCCATTTTTGAAATCTCATCTGCGAAAAGACCCGCAGCATTTATTATGTAGTCAGCATAAAATCTACCCTTCGTGGTTACAACAGCTTTGGCCTTACCTTCCTTTACTTCTATATCTGTGGTTTCTGTATTTAGGTAAAGTTCGACACCATTCATAACAGCATTCTCAACAAGGGCTATGGTTAGCTCATAGGGAGAAATTATACCCGCTGTTGGCGCATAAAGAGCCCTGGATGCATTTTTATTTATTTTAGGTTCTAGGCGCAAGAGTTCATCTTTTCCAATGATTTTAAGACCTGGAACTCCGTTCTTCTTTCCACGTCCAAGAAGTTCATCAAGAGCTTTTTCTTCTCCCGGAAAGGCAATTACCAGAGAGCCTGTATTTTTAAAAGGAACATCAAGTTCCTCACACAGATTGGGATATAAGGCAGTACCCTTAACATTCAACCTGGCCATTATTTTCTCAGGATGGGGATCATATCCAGCATGAATAACACCACTGTTCGCCTTGGTGGTGCCGAAGGATACATCAGGGTTTTTCTCGAGAAGGGCGACTTTTAATTCGTATCTTGAGAGTTCCCTTGCTATGGCGGCCCCAACTACACCAGCCCCTATTATAATAACATCAAATTTTTGTAAAACCATTTCAAACTTTCATTATATAAATTTTTAAGAGTATTGTCAAGTTCCTGTGATCATTTGACTATGTTGCATGTAAATATTATCATATCTCCGTGGCAAAGACAGCTATATACATTGCATCTACAGGTAAAAATGTAGGAAAAACATCCCTCTCCATAGGGCTTATTGGGTATTTGAGGGAACAGGGATATAAGGTTGCATTTATGAAACCTATGGGGCAGAGATATAAAACCATTGACGGCAAAAAAATATCAGAGGACGTGCTTCTTATAAACCAGACCTTTAATCTGGATTTTGACCTTTCTCTCATGAGTCCCTTTATTGTGGAAAGAGGAATCACTAAAAAATTCATCACCGGAGAATTGGAAAGTCCTCTACCTGAAATTAAAAAGGCTTTCCTTGAACTCTGGAAAGATTCAGATGTTGTTGTGATTGAAGGTACAGGGCATACAGGGGTAGGTTCTATCTTCGGTCTATCAAATTCGCGGATAGCCAGGGAATTAAATGCGCGGGTATTGTTCATTGTAGAAGGAGGAATCGGAAGCACAATAGATTCCTTTAATCTGAATAAAGCCTTATTTGAAAGAGAGGGTGTGAAAATATCCGGGGTTTTTGTCAATAAGGTCAAGGAGGAAAAATTAGACTCCACTGTGAAGATACTCAGGAATTACTTCAAAAAGGAAAAAATCAGATTTTGTGGTGCCTTTCCATACCGCCCCATACTTTCTATGCCGTCAATTCAACTGCTCAAGGATGAAATAGGGGCTGAATTCCTGAGGGGAGCTGAGTTTGCAGAAAGGAAGATGGGAGAGGTGATAATAGGACTTAATGAAGCTCATATATTTATAGAAGAACTGACAAACCGTCAGGACCATGTATTTATAGTCACATCAGGTGACAGATCCGACATTCTTCTTGCATTGCTTGCACTCCTTGAACGTGATAGATTGAATCTCACTGGCATCCTTATCACTGGAAACCGTCCCCCTTCTTCCATCCTCGATTTTTTTCTAGACAAGGATTTGCCCATCCTTCATGTGAAGGAAAACATATTTAAAATCTCCTCCCTGATTTTAAATATGAGTGTTAAAATAGACCCCTTTGAGAAGGAGAAGATAAAAACACTCATAGAGATGTTTGAAGAGTATGCTGATAAAAAGAGGATTCATGCCATTCTGCGGGCAGGAACACCTGAGGTCAAGGAACCCTTCATGGAGAAAGTTAAAAGATTCATAAAATCCCTTCCTTTCTTTAGATGATAAGAGAAACCTTTGGTAAGTATAAAATAATTAAATGGCTGGGAAGCGGACAGTTTGGCGATGTATATCTGGCTCTTGATACCCTTATAAACAAAAGATTCGCAATCAAAATAGCTCGTGGAAAAGGGAAAGGGAAGGAACTCCTTTTGAGGGAAGCCCAGTTTCTTGCATCATTGGATCATCCCCATATAGTGAGATTTTATTCTGCAGATATTATTGAAGACAAGATAGTTCTAGCAATGGAGTATGTGGAAGGTATTTCATTAAGAGAAAAAATTGAAAAGGAAGCCCCCTTCTCCTTAGAAGAAACTTTCTATTTTGCCCGGGAGATACTCTTGGGACTCCAGTATGCTCATTCAAGGGGAATACTCCACAGAGATATCAAACCTGAAAATATACTGATTACACCCGAAAATAAGATTAAAATTACAGATTTCGGTCTTGCTAGAATAATCCAGCAAAGTATACAATCAATTTCAACGGTGGGGACCCCGCTTTATATGGCGCCCGAGGCGTGGAGGGGCCAGATTACAAAGGAGTCCGATCTTTACAGTGTGGCTGCTATTATTTATGAAATGCTCTCAGGAAGACCTCCCTTCATTGATGATACCTTTGAAGGCCTGAGAAACAAAGTGATGAGAGGGAAACTCTCCAAGATTCATCTTGTGGGATTTGAAGTAAACCAATTCCTCAAGAAGGCGCTTAATAAGGACCCCCTGAAGAGATATCGCACCGCAGGAGAGATGCTAAAGGAGATAGAAAACATCCTCCGCATAAAGGAGATCCCCTTCAAACCTATAAAAATTAGTAAAACCTCCAGCCTCTTAGATAAATTGGCCGAAGAGCAGCGCTTTGCTGCAACCTTGGAGGATAAAAAGATCCTGTTACTGGGAGGTGCCGGTACCGGGAAGACCACCACCTTAGCTTACAGGGTAGCGTATCTTCTCAGGGAGAAGGGGATAGACCCTGACAATATCCTCATTCTTACATTTACAGGCAAAGGGGTTCAACATATTAAAAACATCCTAAAAAAACATCTTAGGGAGGAAGTTCTCAGAAATCTGTGGTGTGGTACATACCATAGTATAACTATGAAGATAGTTGCTTCTGGTCACGAGAGACTCTCCATTCCAGAAGAATTCACATTGATATCTCAGGATGACAAGATAAATTTAATTAAAAGAATTGCAGGTAGTGAATCCAGGGCAAAAGGTATTGAAAAGGCTATTAGCATCGCCAAAGGGAGACTCATTTCACCTGATGATTACATTAAACTTGCTAAGAGCAAATGGGAAAAATTCATCGGCAGGGTTTATCGAGAATATCAGCAGGAATTAAAAAAAAGAGGACTTTTGGACTACGATGATCTTATTTACTATGCAGTAGAGCTTCTTAAAGAACATCCTGACCTTAGAGAACATTTCACCAGTAGATTCAAATATGTTTTTGTAGATGAATTCCAAGATGTCAACTTTGCCCAGTTTGAATTCCTAAAACTATTACTTAAAGAGGAGACACATCTCTTTGTCACAGGAGATGATGATCAAGCAATTTATGCCTTTAGAGGGGCATCCACAGAATATCTGAGGAAGCTCCGCACTTATTTGGAGCCAGAAGAAATAATCGAGATAAGACTCACTGTTAACTTCAGAGTGCCGGAAGAAATAATGAACATAGCTCAAAACCTCATCAGACACAATTCAAAAAGGGATGAAAAAATTGTCATCTCCCGAAGAAAGAAAAATGAACAGAGTGTGTTCCTCTATGCAGCATCCACTGAGCAGGGAGAAGCAGAATACGTTGCAGATAGAATTGAAGAACTCCATTCTGAAGGTTTGAATTACGAAGATTTTGCAATTCTTTACAGGATAAGATCAAAATCCCGTCCATTTGAGGAGGTTTTACACAAAAGGAGGATACCTTACAACATACTCGAAGGGGGAGGATTTTATGACCTGGACGAAATTCGTGCCTGTACAGCGTACTTTAAGTTCCTGCTTGTGATCGAATCAAGGGAAGACATGACACTTATTTTAAGAAAATTCTTAAGATTTAATGACAAAAAGGCAAAAGCAGCCACAAAATTTTATGAAAGAAAGAGAGATTTCACCTTTTCTCAGCTTTTAGATGAAAATGAGACAAGAAGACTGGAGGATTTGAGGAACTTTCTCAAAGATAAAAGAGAAGAGGGTTTCTCATATAGATCCCCCATATCACTGTTGGAGGAACTCTTCCAGTATACTGATTATTATAAAATTCTCGAAAATCCAGACTCCACGGCCCTCCTCCAGGAGAAGGAAAATATAGAAGAGTTTCTTGGTGTTCTTCAGGATTTTGAAAAGGGAAGCATTCAGGAGGTGCTGACCCAGGTTTCTCTCATGCAGGAACTGGGCACTCAACAGAGGGAGTGGAACGGAGTGAAACTTATGACAGTTCATTCAACCAAGGGACTTGAATTTCCAGTGGTGTTTCTTGTGGGGATGGTAGAGGGGGTTTTCCCACTTCTTAAATCTCAAGCAAGAAAGGAGGAGCTGGAGGAGGAAAGAAGACTCTGCTATGTTGCCATTACAAGAGCACTGGATAGACTTTATATTACCTATCCCAAAAGACGTTTTGGTTATTACCAGGAACCTTCGCGTTTTATTTACGAAATGTATCTGAAATAGGATAACCCATCTCTTCTAGTATTCTTAAAAACCGAATTCTATTGTATCTCTGAACAATGATAAAGGGTAAATTTACAGAAAAAGTGAAGATGAATATATAAAAAACGTTTGGGAGTGTATTCCAGAAAATTGAGGGTAAGAAAAGCAATACTAGAAGTATATGGGTGAGCTCTGCCCTTGCAGTCTCTATAACAAACCGTTTAAGATATTCCGGACAAGTAGAACTCAGATATTTTTTATTGAAAGCATTTACTTTGTAGAATTCACCCCCTTCGGGAAGATATTTTTTCCAGCTTTTAATACGAAAAACCCTGTCATACAGCCTTCCTTCTTGTTCCCATTTACGTTCTCTGAATAAGAAATTATAAGGATTTAAAATATTATCAGGAATAAATCTAACCACATAACCAATTATGAGAGCAAAAATTAATAGATACAGAATATTTATGACCAAAAGATCCATCTTTTTATAACAAATATTTTAAAGCCTGCTTGAAAATCAGTGTAAAAATCAATCACAATTTTGAGCGATATACCTCTGGTAGATACCCCATGTCCCTATCATTTTTAAGTTTTTTGAGCCTGAATACATAGAAGAGTTTTTTTGTATATTCATTAACAATGACTTAAAATAAATGCACTATGATAAAGGTTCTATTTGTCTTTCTTTTAGGTTTTAAAACAATCTCTCCTCACTACACAACAAATATAGGAATTGACTACATTTCTGTTACGGAGATAGCTTCCCTTGCAGAGGGACAAATCTCACGTTTTGATAATAAAATTGAACTCTTTTATAAAGATGAAAGAACAACAATATTTACCGAAACAAAACAGTGTCTTGTTTCTGGTAAAAAACTAGCTCTTGAAAATGTGCTCTTTGAAGATTCAGAAATTTATCTTGATGCGGAAACCTGGGCTTATGTACTCTCACAGATGGATCCAGAATATACGTATTACTGGGATTTTGCCAAAAAGAGATTCATTCTATCCAGATATCCTTCGAGTATTAAAGAAATACGACTGAAGGGAGATACTCTTTATCTCAGATACAATATCGACTTGAAGCCAGAACTGGAGAAAGAAAGAGATAATCTTATTCTTATCATAAACAGGGGGTTCTACAGCGGTCTTGCTACTAAGCGTGGCGATGGAAAAGCTGTTAGAAGAATAGTAACAAGACACACGTCCTCAGGAGCAAGGATAACAGTTGAGTTAAATCCTTATGTGGAGTACAAAGTTGAGGAAAAACCCGGCTCCATTTTATTGATCTTTTCGGTGAAAGAAGTAGCAGAGGAAGAATATCAGAGGAAAATCCGTGTTATAGTTATTGATCCGGGGCACGGGGGAAAAGACCCGGGGGCTGTAGCTCATGGGGTAAAGGAAAAGGATATAGTTCTGAAAATTGCCAAAAAGTTAAAGAAAAAACTGGAGAAAGCGGGGTTTAAAGTTTACCTCACACGGGATAGGGATGTATTTGTACCTTTGATGAAAAGGGCAGAATTCGCCAATAAGGTAAAATGTGATCTCTTCATCTCCCTTCACTGTAATTATTCCAAAGGAGCGAGAGCCAGAGGAATAGAGACTTACTTTCTATCACAGGCAAGAACCAAATGGGAAAGAGCTGTGGCTGCATTTGAAAACTCCGTTATTAAATATGAAATAGAAGAAGACCAGGATACCATGGATATTCTCAAGATGATTCTGGGCGATATGGCTCAGTATGAATTCTTAAAAGAATCGCAGGATCTTGCCTTTTTCATTCAAGAATCTATGGTTAGAAGAACAAGGAGGATTGATAGAGGTGTAAAGCAAGCAGGCTTTTATGTATTAAGAGGTGTTTATGCTCCCTCTGTTCTGATAGAGACTGCATTTTTATCAAACAAGGGGGAGAGAAAGTTACTACGCGATGAAAAATTTCTTGATAGAGTAGCTGAAGGAATAAAGGAAGGAATAGTGAAATTTAAGGTGAGATATGAAAGGGGAAAATTCTAAAAGACCGATAGGAGTTTTTGATTCCGGCGTAGGCGGCCTTACGGTGGTAAGGGAAATAAAAAAAACACTACCCGAAGAAGATATAGTGTACCTGGGGGACACCGCAAGGGTACCCTATGGTACAAAATCCGAAAAAACAATTAAAAAATTTGCCGTTGAAGATGTGATGTTTCTTTTAAAACACAGAGTTAAATTGATTGTTATTGCTTGTAATACAGTGTCAAGTGTGGCCCTGAATTTTCTTAAAGAAACCTTTCCTGAAATCCCAATTTTTGGTGTGGTGGAACCAGGAGTGAAAGAAGCCCTGAGAGTGACAAAATCCGGGAATATAGGAGTCATTGGCACCATAGCTACCATTAAAAGTGGCGCCCATGAAAAGGCTCTTCTTAATGCCAAAGAAGATTTAAAAGTTTACACAAAACCCTGCCCACTTTTTGTACCTCTAGCTGAGGAGGGAATAACCCAGGGAGAGATTGCCAATGATGTAATAAGTTTATATCTCCATGATTTAAAAGGAAAGATAGATGCCCTTATTCTAGGGTGTACTCACTATCCTCTTCTCAAAAAAGTTATTAAGGGCTTCATGGGCAGTGATGTAATCTTAGTGGACCCTGCTGTTGAGATTGCAAAAACTGTAAAGACTTTCCTTGAAAAAAACAACCTCTTGAACAAAACAGGAGGGGAGTTAAGCATCCATCTTACAGATGTTCCGCCCCATTATAAGGAACTCATAGAGAGGTTTCTCGGTCAGAAGGTAAATCAAATTTTTCAGGTCGAACTCACAGGTTGTGAGGGAGGCATTAAGCTGTAACCCAGGGGGAGGAAAAAAATGGAATTTAAAGAGATAGAAAAGATTATAAAGGAAAAAGATATACATGTGGTGGATATAAAATATGTGGACCTGAGCGGAAAATTGAGGCATGTAACAGTTGATCCAGAGTATTTCAAAAAAGTTGTCGAAAAGGGAATCGGTGTTGATGGTTCCAGCGTACCCGGGTTCAAGACCGTAGAATTCAGTGATATGAGGTTGAAGCCCGACCTGGATACATTTTTTATCGACCCTTTAAGACCCAATGTCCTTTCTGTCTATGGAGATATCTACCTCTCGGGAGAGGATCACAAGTATGAGGACTATCCGAGATATATACTGTATAAGGCTGTGGAATATCTGAGAAAAAAGGGGATCGCTGATAATATTTATATGCTTCCGGAGCTGGAATTCTACATATTCGAAGATGCGGAATTTGATGATTCTTATTTCTTCATGGATTTTATGGAAAGTAAAAGAATCAAGTCCTACTACCATGCCGCAGAACCCTATGACAGATTATTTGAATTGAGAACATTTATGGTAAAATCGCTTCAGGAAGCAGGCATTAAAGTTAAATACCATCATCACGAGGTTGGGGGATTGGGACAACACGAAATAGAACTGGCTTTTGCTCCTGCTTCAAAAATTGCAGACCATCTTGAAACAGCCAAATATTTATTGAAAGAGATTGCCCGCCAAGATGGATTAATGCTTACCTACATGCCTAAGCCTATTTACAATGAGCCAGGTAACGGGCTCCATTTCCACATGTATCTTATTAAAAATGGAAAATCTATTTTTTACAACGAAGATCATTTAAGTGGACTGAGTGAAACTGCACTTTACTTTATGGGAGGAATTTTGAAACATGCAAGGTCCCTCAGTGCATTTACAAATCCCTCCACAAATTCATATAAACGTCTCTTTTCAGGTTTTGAGGCACCCTGTGCAATTACATACTCCATAGGAAATCGAACAAGTGCAATTAGAATTCCAGGGTATGCCAAGGGTAAGGATATAGATATCGAATACAGGCCTCCGGATGCAACCATGAACACCTATCTTGGAATTGCCGCCCTTATCATGGCAGGAATAGACGGCGTGGAGAATAAAATCTACCCGGGTGATCCGGTTGAGGAAGCGGTGGATACAGAAACATCAAAATATGAATATCTACCCTCAAGTCTTGAAAAAGCACTTGAAGAGTTAAAGAAAGACCATTCTTATCTCTTAAAAGACAATGTATTCACAGAAAGCGTAATCGAAAAATGGCTTGAACTCAAATACAATGAACTGAAACACATCAACCTCTTACCTCATCCGTATGAGTTTGTGATGTATTTCTGAGGTCGTGCAGCGGAAAGCGGATTGTCGTACAGCGTAAAGCGGACAGCGTACAGCGGGCAGCGGATTACTCTTCTGTCATTCTGAGCGAAGTGAAGAATCTCATTTTTCGTACAGCATAAAGTGGACAGCGTACAGCGGATTTCTTTATTGTCACTCTGAGCGGAGCGAAGAGTCTAAATTTCCGATGCACGCTTTACGTTCTACGCTTTACTATTTTCCCCCTCACCCTAACCCTCTCCCTCAAGGGAGAGAGAACTTTGATATTCTCACTGTATGCTCTACCGAGTTTTGAGTTTCTTCATCGTCACCCTTCGGGCGAGTCCTCAGAAAGACATATAGAATACACTTTTAACGTCGCTTCCCTTTGTCATTCTGAGCCGAAGGCGAAGAATCTTAATCTACGTCTATCCCGTATCCCGTCTTGCATGTTTAATTTCCTGTATAATAAAGATTATGAAGTTAATATTTGTGGGAAAAGAACTACCACTGGATTTATTCTAAAACAAGTACAAACCCTCTGGTATGAATAGAATTGAGACATCATTTTTCAAGGGGTAGGGAGTCCATATCTTTTAAATAAATATAAGAAGGCCCATCAAATACTATTTCTCCATTCTTTATATGTAATACTCTGTCAGCAAGTTTTACATTTCCAATACGATGAGTGATAAAAATGATAGTTTTCTTGCCCTTTAGTTCTAAAAGATTTAGAAGGATTTCTCTTTCAGTCCTTTCATCAAGATTACTTGTTGCCTCATCGAGTATAAGAATCTTAGGGTCTCTTATAAGTGCCCGTGCCAGGCAAACTCTTTGTATTTCTCCACCCGAAAGCCCAATTCCTCTTTCTCCTACTTCAGTATAAAGTCCATCTTTTAACCTGAACACAAAATCACAGCCTGCCATTTTAAGAGCTCTTATCACTTCCTCAGGTTTTGCATCCTTTTTGCCTAATTTTACATTTTCATAAATACTCCCACTAAATAAAATAGAACTTTGAGGAACATATCCTATTTGATTCCTGAGGGAATAAATTGCTATTTCTTTTACATTCACATCATCAATAAGTATTTCTCCCCTATCAATATCATAAAGCCTTAAAATTAATTTAGTGATGGTAGTCTTACCATGCCCTGTTCTCCCAACTATTGCAGTAAATTCTCCCGGGTTTACCTTAAAATTTACATTTTTCAAGACATAGTCATTTTTATAAGCAAACCATACATTTTTGAATTCTATAAAGCCATTTTTTATTTTAACATTAGCATTGCCACCTTCCCCTTCATGCCTTTCATTAAGTATCTCCTGAAGTCTCAAAATGGCAGATTCTGCCTTTTGAATCCTGAAGTTAATATTCACAAGTGCACTTGCTGGGCCAAATAGATACCCCACAAATGAATTGAATGCAATAAGTCCTCCTATTGTAAGTCTTCCATTAACTATTTCATAAGACCCATACCAGAGGAGAATTATCGGGACCATATTAGCAATAATCTGCCCAGAAAGGCTGGCTAAGATTGAAAGCATACTCAATTTGAAGTCTTGTCTCACAGCTATCTTTGCCTCACGTGCATATTTTTGCTCTCCCCATTTTTCAGCAGTGAATATTTTTAAAATATCAATATTTGCTATAAGTTCGGTCAGTACTTTTTCAACATTAGCATAATATTCTCTCAAATTGTAGGACTCTTTTCTGAGAGTGTTATTAAATCCCTTTATAGCTAAAATGTAGAAAGGTAGTATAGCATACGAGCATAGTGCAAGTTTATGATGTATGTAAAAAGTTGCTCCCACTCCTACAATGAAAGTCATAATATTTTCTATTCCCTGAACAAGTGTCTCTGCGAGTAAACCTTTCACCCCTTCAATATCCCGGGAAACCCGTGAGACAAGATATCCTGTCTTATATTCATAAAAGTAACTCACAGGGAGAGAAAGGAGTTTTTCAAAAATTAACATCCTTAGCTTAAAAAGAACTCTATTCCTGATTTTCGCAAGGGAATAGTGCTCTCCAAGTATAGTTAAAGATTTCAGAAGTACAAACCCAATAAGGCTTATACCTATTATATTTATCGCCTTAAGGTTCTTCTGCGGAATAATATTATCAATAATATATTTAGTCAGAAATGGAATGGGTAACTGAAGCAGAGTGCCCAAAAGCATTAGAAGAAGGGCATATATTATCAGACCCCTCTCTTGTTTTAGGACCTTTAGTAAAAATCTTTTCTTATAGAGTCTGCTAAACATTATATTTTAATTTAATAGGAAATTATTATATCACCACTTCCTGCCCTAAATATCACATTACAATCTTCGTCATCTCTCACAATGACCGGAAAACTTGATTTAATATCGCCACTTTTTGTAGAAGCGCTTATTTTTACACCTTTATCAATATTTTTAAACAGGCATTTTATATCTCCTGACGAAGCTTCTGCGAGTATCTTATCTTCTTTCTTTAACAAACTCCCTTCTATCTCAATATCACCGCTTTTCGTCGTAATCTCAAGTTTTTTAACTTCAGAATGTTTTTTAACATACACATCTCCACTTGTTGTCTCAAGGGAAATATTATCCACTATCACATTCTTCCCGATCCTGATATCCCCGGCTGAAACCTTTACTACAAGATTGTCTGTTTTAAAATCACTTATATACACATCTCCAGCCAGGGTCTTTACTTCTATGCTATCAGATCTGGAGTCTTTAACCCTTATATCTCCAGCCAGTGAGTTAACCTTAAGCACATCAACAAAAGGCACCTCGAGAACAAGTTTTAAACTGCACTTGCGTAGTTCAAAGTCCCGGTCTTTCTTTTTTACACTGATATACACTACATCTTTTTTTCTCTCTACCTCAAATGTATATTTATTCAAAATGTTCTCTCTGCACCTATGTTGCACAAAGTCCGCATCTAAATGCATGGAATCATTCTTTTGTATGGAAACATCGGCATTATCCACCTTTACAATCACCTCTTTAATATTTTCCATGGGGACAGCTTTATGTATCTTATAGGTATTTCCTGAAGTTAAAAGCACCAATATAAGTATTAACATTTTCTAACTCCTTTTTATTTTATTTCAAAATTGTATCTTACTTTAAAGACATATTTTATATCATCTTTTTGAGGTAAATTGAAATACTTTGAAGTTAAGGGGTAGTCTGTATTGATTACAAAGTAAATTCTTGAATTAACATTGGAAAAGTCCTTTTCTAACATAAAGTTAAGTTTGTTCCTTGAATTAAAGGTGTTTTTTTCAAGAAAGACCCTTACAAAGTAGGTTTTGAAAAATCTTTGTGTCCAGAAAAGATTAATTATACTTTTTCCATTGTAGTTGTAATAGCTGACTTCTGCATATCCATCATTTATTGTTTTAGTTGCCAGATCAATGGAATAAGACTCAAAGTTTTCACCAAAATTTTCCCCAAAGGAATATCCGATGGATGTCCTCAGGTTTTTATAATAAAGAGAAATCTCTGCAAATTTATTTTCATTGTTATAATAAATTGAACCAAACTTCCTTTTTTGTCTGGAAAATCCTGCCTCTAAACCAGTATAGGGTATTATCCATTCTACACTGGCATATTTATAATCCCATATAAGAGTATCACCCGGGGTGAGTATTTTGCGATAAAATATCTGAGGCTGGATTTGTTTCATAAAGCGATTTCTGGATGTCAGGATATAACTCAGGTTTAAAACATATTCTTTTATATTTTTAAAAGGAAAATATCCCCTCTTTATGTCTATATCTCCTATATATGAATACCTTAGATTCAGGTTCAGCCCTTTATAATAATCTCTTGAAACGCTTATATCATAAAATGTTCCTCTCTCCCTATCTATTTCTTTCCCTCCATTAACATAAGCATAATATTCATCATGCTTATTGTAAAATATACTACCTACTATCACTTTTTCCTCCTTATCATCATAAATCCCATTAAGTTTAACCATTAAATCCTTAAAGGGCAGGTGGAGAGAGGATATAAAATAATTAATTGTATCACTCTGCAAAAAGAGAGAAAAGATGTCAACGTTACTACTGGTAAATGCTCCATAGTGCCCAAATTTTATCTCTTCCATTTTTCTTGAGTAAAAAACTTCACCAAAACTTCCTATGGATACCTCAAAGTTCTGTATGATATTTTTGAAAAAGGGCCTTTTCTCTGGCAGATAAATACCCACCCGTGAAAAATCAAATTGGGATGGGTCTGCTTCAACTTCTGCATAATCTGGATTTATTGAAAAAGCACCATTCCAGTATGCTCCATAAGAGTAAAAAATATCCCCACCAGTGGAAGTATTATTCTCCCAATCAAGAGAAGCATACGGCAGGAGGCTAATCTTGAGTTTGCAGTTTGAGTACTTTCCAACATACATTTTTAAATAGTTATCGGGATCAAATGGATAACGATAATCCCCACCTCCAAATAGATTTGCCTGCTCACCCAATGAATCTCTTGAATAGCGGAAGAAAGCAAATCTTATGGTATCAGACCAGTTTTCATAGATATTGAAAGGTATAGTAATTATTCCCTCCCATCCATTCTCAGTTTTTCTAACTTCAGAGTACCAGGTAGCATCCCATTGGGCGCCAGTTGAGGCATTTTCTTTCCTTAAAAAATCAAATTGTGTATTCAAGACATTGACTGCAAGAACAAGGAGGTCTTTTGAATTTTTATTCGGATTTAAAAAAATAAAAAATGTTTCATCTTTAAGCAATTTTTTGAAATCATCCCTTGTAACCTTTTGAGCAAAAACTCTTCCCTTGTAGGTATTCAACTTAAATTTAACATATAAATTCAAACTATCATATTCCACTTTTACCGTAGAATAAAGATAAGAAGGGGCCTTTGTTCCTTCGTAAGGAGAGGTAACTATAACAAAATCATCAAACCAATCTATCCCTTCATGATTTTTACTCAATCCACCTCCTGTGATTATGCAAGCTAACAAAATCTCATACATTGTTAATCCTCCTTTTATTTACTTCAGAGAGGGTGCCCCCATTCAATATTAATTTATTCTAAGATCTACCTCATTTATCACACTTATAATCAACATCAAAGCACAGGCAGTCACAATGTTTATTATCAGGTTGCGTGTTTCTTACATATTGGTCATTTCCTTCTATACTTATATTTACAGGTTTGAATACATCAATCATTTTGCCCTCCTTGTTTTATTTTTTCACTTTTTATAACTAGTTTTATCGCTTCATTGAAAGCTCTCGTATCAGACAAACATCCCCTACCGCCTATAATTCTGCTGTGGGGGCACCCTCCCATGCAAAGTGGCAAAAATTTACAGTTTCTACAAACTTCATCTTCAAAAGGATCAATAGATAGCCATTTAGATAACTCCATTATATTCGTGGATAAAGAACCATTCAGATTTATCTTCCCTGCAGGCGGTCTATTACCCATAGCCACATTACATTTATATACATTCAAATGCGGATCAATCTCAAAATGATATAATGTACTACTTGGACAGTAATAACCAACCCCAAAACGTGAAAACCTTTTTACCTTATACCCCTTCTCCAGCGCAAGTTTACTCAAATATACCTCTGATTTAGATATCTCATCATAGCTTTGGCAGGTACTATGACGCCTATCTGCTTTCCATTCGCTGGACTTGGGGAAAATATGTTTAAAGTATACTGAAATGTCGCCACGGAACATTTCTGGTACATCCCCCAAAAGTGTTGCAACTTTATCTCTGTCCTCAAGATAGAAATTAACTCTTAACGTTATTCCAATATTATGTGAATTCTCCTTTCTCCATTTTATGAAAGACAAAAAATTACTAAATACTGTATCAAAAGAACCATTT
>Ga0190349_1000091_pt1 | contig 32966 bp, 31 predicted proteins | sample 48721378_MG_FD_179798 | JGI IMG/M metagenome (GOLD analysis project Ga0190349, IMG submission 179798) | Hydrothermal vent microbial mat bacterial communities from Southern Trench, Guaymas Basin, Mexico - 4872-13-7-8_MG | ecosystem: Environmental > Aquatic > Marine > Hydrothermal vents >...
GTATTTATACCAATCAATAAAGCATCAAACTCTCCTCTTAAAAAATGAATATATTCTCTAGTTTTAGTTGAAGAGATCCATTGTGATGAATATTTTTTAGTGGCTATTTTGCCGTCTAAACTAACAGCCGTTTTGGCGGCCACAAAGGGAATGCCTTTAGTAATATATTTTATGTATATTTCATTAAGGCGTTCGTTTTTTTCTTGAAGAAGCCCTAAAGATACTTCAATGCCTGCTTGCTTTAATTTTTTTACTCCTTTTTTATGAACCAACGGGTTAGGGTCAAGAGCAGAAATAAAAACTTTTTTTGGTTTAGCTTTGAGAATGGTATCCACACAGGGAGGGGTTCTGCCCCAATGAACGCAAGGTTCAAGGGTCAGATAGGCAGTGCTGTTATGCGCCTGGGAGCCAGCTCTCTGGAACGCAAGGGCTTCGGCATGAGGTTTTCCGGGCTTTTCATGGTAGCCATAACCAACAACTACCCCTTTTTTAACGATCACAGCTCCCACATATGGATTAGGACTGGCCCAGCCTTTGGCCTTAGTAGCCAAAGCATAGGCCATTTCCATATATGATCTATCTTTAAGTTCAATCATTCTGCCAGCAAAGCCTTGATGTAATCTTCAGCTGAGAAAGAGAGCATATCTTGTTCACTTTCCCCAATGCCTATCAGCTTTATGGGGAGTTTTAATTCATCAACAATACTTAACACGCTCCCGCCTTTGGCTGTTCCATCCAATTTGGAAAGGAAAATCCCAGTTATCCCCGAGAACTTGAGAAACTCTTTAGCCTGGATCAGGGCATTTTGGCCAATACTGGCATCCAGAACTAAAAGGATTTCTTGGGGAGCTCCTTCAATTTCTCTAGATATTACTCTTTTTATTTTTTCCAGTTCACTCATGAGATTGACATTAGTATGAATTCTGCCGGCGGTATCAATAAGGAGAAGATGGTAAGAATGAGCCCGAAAAGATTGAAGGGCATCATAGACAATGGAGGCAGGATCGGCCCCATATTGCCCTTTTATAAGGGGGATATTTAATTTTTTCCCCCATATAGTGAGTTGTTCTTGGGCTGCGGCCCGGAAAGTATCAGCAGCTACCATCAAAACCTTTTTTCCCTGATTTTTAAAATGGTAGGCCACTTTAGCCAAAGAGGTTGTTTTGCCGCCTCCGTTGACACCGACAAACATCACCACAGAAGAGGAGAAATTTAGATTTAATTCAGAAGGAAATGATTTGAGCATACTTGAGAGCTCTTCTTCTAAGAGGCTTTTAATTGTAGAGAAAGAATCATTTTTCTTGCTTTTTTCTTTAATGGATTTGATTATTTTTTCAGTAGTGGCTATCCCCACATCGGCCAAAATTAAAATTTCAAATAGTTCATCAAGAATTTCTCCCCTGCTTTTATCAGTAGATAGCCATTGGCTAAATTTTTCTTTGAAATTGCGGTTTGTTCGTGAAAGTTTTTCTTTAAGATCGCCAATCATCGTCTTTCCATTATATTTTTCACATTTTTTAAAGTCAATCCAGCCCGCCAACTCCTTAATACATGCCAGTGAGGAGTGAGGAGTAATGTAGGGCCCATTGTCCTTAACGGGCTGCAGGACAAATAGGCAAAAAAGGTGAAAAATAAATGTAGGGTCTGCTGTCCTCAAAAGACCGTTAAAAAACTAAAGGAAAAAATACATGGCCAGAGACTGAGTTTCGTAGTTGTGGAATGGAAAGAGTTATGTTAAATTTAGACCTAAATGCAGGAAACAATTTGGATAATTTACCCTTCTGGCCAACAGGCTGAAAGAATTTCAGCCGAATTAGGACTACCCTTGGCTATTTCTAAAGTTTTAGTAAATCGGAGAATTTCTGATCCAGAGAAAGCTTCTAATTTTCTTTACCTTTCTTTAGACGATTTGCATAACCCGTATCAAATGAAAGATATGAGAAAGGCGGTAAAAAGAGTAAAAGAAGCTATTGTCAGGAGAGAAAAGATATTAATTTTTGGGGATTATGATGTAGATGGCATTCTTTCTATCGTGATTCTAACAAAGGCGCTGCAGTCTTTAGGCGCAGAAGTGAGCTATTTTATTCCCAATCGGCTCAAAGATGGCTATGGAATTAAAGAAAAATATATGGACATTGTCGAGAAGAACCAAGCCAGGTTGGTGATAAGTGTTGATTGTGGAATAAAAGCCACCCGTTTTGTTAGCCAGGCCAGGAGGAAAGGAATTGATGTGATTATCAGCGACCATCATCAGCCTGGTTCTGAATTGCCTTCAGCTTTGGCCATTCTTAATCCGGTTCTGCCTGATTGTGGCTATCCGGATAACAGGCTAGCCGGAGTTGGTGTTGTTTTTAAATTGATTCAGGCTCTTCTGGATGGCTATCAAAGGTCTTCTCAGCTTTCTTCTTACCTTAAGATGGTCTCGATTGCTACTATAGCTGATGTAGCCGAGTTAAGGGGGGAGAACAGGTTACTTGTAAAATTTGGTCTTGAAAATTTAGATGGAACTTCAAATATAGGTTTAAACTCTTTGTTGGATATATGCCGGCTGAGAGGAAAAAAGATTTCAGTAGGAGATGTAGGTTTCCGCTTAGGACCAAGAATTAATGCCGCCGGCAGAATGGGAGAAGCAGACCAGGCTGTTAAGCTGTTCTTTGCAGAATCTTTCCAGGAGGCTGAAGAGTTGGCTCGCTCCTTGGATACTATGAATTCCAAGAGGCAAAGAATAGAAGAAAATATATATAATCAGGCTCTAAATAGAATAAAATCCCGCCAGCTTGACCAGCGTTATAGATTTCTGGTAATGGGTTGTGAGCAATGGCATCGGGGGATAATCGGTATTGTGGCCTCCAAGCTCAAAGATAAATTCCACCGCCCCGTTCTTCTTTTCGCCTATAAAGACAGCCATGCTTACGGCTCGGGCAGAAGTATAAAAGAATTCCCTTTAATCAATTGTTTGGACGAATATAAAGATTTATTTATTAGTTATGGCGGGCACACCTTAGCCGTAGGTTGTGAGTTAGAAAGAGAAAAAATTCTTACTCTCAAACAAGCTGTTAATTCCTATGCTGAGAGCAGGCTGACTGCCGAAGATTTGAAAAGAAAAATTTATATTGATGCCGAGTTGAATTTCTCAGAACTCAGCTCTTCGTTCCTTGATAAATATTGGCTGTTAGCTCCTTTTGGCATCGGCAATCCCAAACCATTTTTTTTAACTAGAGGAGCAGAAATCATAGCTCAACCTCAAAAGCTTCAAGGAAAACATTCTAAACTATGGCTCAAACAAAAAAATAGAATATTCGAAGCTTTAGCCTGGGGAAGAGGAGACTGGGCCGAAACTCTGTTTAGAGGAGAGAGGATAGATCTGGTTTATTCTCTTCAATTTTCCCGATATTTAGGTGAAGATAAAATTTCACTGGCTGTAGAAGACATCAAATTTTAAATCCGTCATTTGGGAAAATGAAAATCAATCAGAAAAGAACGATGCAGCTGCTGGCTGTCCTTTTCTTAATAGTCATTCTAGTCTTAATCGGTTGGAACTTTATAACTCATTTTAAACGAAAGCCCAAACCTCCTCTTGAAAAAGAAATTATCTCTTCTCAAAAAATAGAAAAGAAGGAAAAAATTGAGCATTTTGAGGTTAAAGGGGAAAAAGGTAATTTTAAAGTTAGGGCTGATAAGCATTATATAGGAGAGGACAAAAAGTATCATTTAGAGGGAAATGTTGAAGTTATTTTTTTCAAAAAAAGTGAAGGTCAAGATATTTACCTTTATGCCCAACAGATTATTTATGATAAAAAAGGTAATCACTTCTTTCTTTCTGGGGAAGCTACTATCAAATTCAAAGATCTCATCATCAAGTCTTCTTCTCTAAGTTACAGCAGCAAGAAAGAAACATTTCGAAGTGAGAAAAAAACTCAGTTTACCTCTCCAGTTTTTTCTGGTTCTGCGCTCAAGCTTCTCTATTTAATGAATAAGGAAAAACTTGAACTTGGAGAAAAAGTGGAACTTGTAGTAAAGCCCCGTATAGAAAACTCTCAACCCTTTTTGATTAAAAGCAAAAGATTTGATTACAGTCGTAAAACAAAAAAGGGAACTATAGAAGGTGATGTCCAGATATTTCAAGGAAAAAGCAAGGCAACAGCTAAACAGGCCCTATTTGAGTTGTCTGATGATGAACAGCAGATAAAAAACGTTATTCTTAGAGGTAAAGTAAGGTCTTCTCTTATCTCCGAAGGAGAACAAGTTGTGGCCGGCAAAAATTTCCTCATTCCTTCTAGTGCAAAAAGAGAAGTCGAAGGAGAGCAGATAGTAATTCAGGGATTTATTGACCTCCCTAAGATTAAAGCTGTTGATGCCCAGGGTAGTTGCCTTTTTAAATTTATTTCTTCCGAGAATGAATATACTTTGATTCAGGGTGAAAACCTTAGTTTTATCTTCAACCGTAGAGGAGAGCTAACTGCCTTTAAAGCCCAGAAAAAGGCAAAAATAACAGAAAAGAAAAAGGATTCTAAAGAGCTGAGAATTATTGAAGGTGAAATGATGTCAATGTCTGAAGACTCCAACACTCTGGAGGTGAGAGGAAAAGAGAAATTTAAGCCCAGTATTGTCTTTAGCCAGAACAAAATTTACGGAGATGAGATGGAGATGGTTTTGGATAACGGTAATTTGACATTAAAAAGAGACGTCAAAACTGCTTTCCGGCTTAAATCTGGAAAAGAAAAAGCTTTTGGCTTTTTTTCTAAAGAAAAACCTGTTTTTATTTCAGCTCAGGAAATGAGATATTTAGAAGAAGAGAAGCGTTTCCTTTTTAAGGAGAAAGTCAGAATGTGGCAGGAAAAGAAAACACTGATAGCCGATGAGGTTTCCCTTATGGAGGAAGAAGGAGAGATTTCTGCTTTAGGAAACGTAAAAACGATTATCCCTTACCAGCCCCAGAAGGGAGGAGAAGAAGAAATGGAGATTGGGGGGGAGACCTTAAATTATGAGCGAGATCAAGGTTTTCTTAGCTATGGAGGGAAGTGTTATCTAAAAGTAAAAAACAACTCTCTTTCGGCTCGATCCATCATAGTAAATCTGAAAAAAGGGGAGGGCGCAATGGAAAGTGTTAAGGCTAAAGGAGAAGTAGTAGTCATCCAGAATGAAAGTCAAGGACAGGGAAATGAGGCCCAATATAACCTGGTACGAGAGACAATTATCCTTACTGGAAATCCCGTTCTGATAGATAAAAATAAGGGAAGGATTGAGGGGGACAAATTGACTTTTTATATGGCCGATGGTAGAATCGTCGTTGAAAATAAAGAGCGGGAGAGGTCGGTTACCATTATAAAATCGTGAGAAATGAAATATTGTTTAGAAGCAGTTGGGCTCGAAAAAAGTTATCACCATAAAGTAGTAGTTGATAATGTTTCAATTAAAGTAAATAAGGGAGAAGTCGTTGGCCTCTTGGGGCCCAATGGCGCTGGCAAGACAACTACTTTTTCCATGATTTTAGGTGTCATTTCCCAGGATAAAGGTAAAATTTATTTAAATGGAGAAGATATTACAGATTATCCTATGTACATTAGAGCCAGGAGAGGATTATCGCTTCTCCCTCAAGAACCTTCGGCCTTTAGAGGCTTAACAGTAGAAGAGAACTTGTTGTCTATTATAGAAGCCTCTGGAGATACTCAGTTTAAAAAGAATGGAGATTTAAAGAAAGTAATGAAGGAGTTTGGACTGGATAAATTAGCTAAAGCTAAAGCCTATACTCTTTCTGGAGGAGAGAGACGCAGATTGGAAATTGCCAGAGCTTTGATCACCAAACCTCAATTCCTTCTTTTGGACGAGCCTTTTACAGGAATTGATCCTTTGGCCATTTCTGATTTACATAAAATTATTTTCTCTTTAAAAGAGAAAGGCCTGGGTTTGCTCGTAACTGATCATAGTGTAAGAGAAACACTTAAAATAACAGAGAGAGCTTACATCATAGATAAGGGGAAGATATTACTGGCTGGAACCCCTCAAGAACTGGTTTCCTCAGAAAATGTTAGAAGAAGCTATTTAGGAGATGATTTTTCTCTTGATTAGTTTTATTATTTGATTTCAATTTGGGAAGAAAAATGGCCTTAAAACAGCGTTTAGACCAGCGGCAGGTTCAGAAGTTAATCTTGGCCCCTGCTTTACAACAAGCAATCAAGCTCCTGCCTCTGACTAATATGGAGCTCATAGAAATTATCGATGCAGAGCTTTCCCAGAATCCGATGCTGGAGGTAGAAGATGAGACAGCTGAAAAGACGAATGAAGAAGCTCTTCCTCTCAAATCGCAGGAAGAAATAGCTGAGGAAAAGGAGTCAAAGGAAGTTGAAGAAGAAGACTTTGAGGCTTACTTTCAGGAATATTTTGACAACGGTTTTAGGTCTTTTTTTTTAGAACACAGAGAAGCCCCTCCTTTAGAGAATGTAGTATCTAAGAGTCCTTCTCTTTGGGATCATCTAAACTGGCAGGCCAATTTAACTTTTTTTGATCGGAAAGAGAAGGAAATTGCCCGCTATATCATAGGCAACATCAATGAAGATGGCTATTTAACTATTTCCGAAGAAGAGGTAGCTCAGGAGACAAAATCTACTCTGGCCAAAGTGAATAAAGTAAGAGAGAAAATTAAAAAATTTGATCCTGTAGGAGTAGGGAGTCTGTCACTAAAAGAGGCCCTTTTAACTCAAATGGACTATCTTCAGCTTGAAGATGAAGTGAGCCGCCAGATAGTAGAAAACCATCTCCATCTTTTGGAAAAGGCTGATTATGCTCAATTGGCTAAAATCTTGAATATCCCTTTTTCCTCTCTAAAATATCATCTTGAAGTTATTAAGAGATTGGATCCGAATCCAGGCAGAAAATACAGCCAGGAAAAAACATTCTATGTAATTCCCGATATTATTGTCAGCCAAGAAGGCAATGACTTAAAAATAGCCTTGAATGATGAAGGGATACCTCGAATAAGAATCAATAGTTATTACAAAAGCCTTTTGGCCAGGGCCTCCCAGGACAGCCCTGAAACTTATAAATTCCTAAAAGATAGGATGAAAAAAGCTTTTTGGTTCTTGCGGAGTTTAGATCAACGGAATCAGACCATTTATAAAGTGGCCAAATATATCGTTGACAAACAGAAAGATTTTATAGAGAAAGGAATCGAGTTTATAAAACCTTTGACTTTAATGGAATTAGCCCGAGAAATTGGTGTCCATGAATCAACTGTAGGCAGGGTAGTGGCTAATAAATATATGCTAACCCCTCGAGGAGTTTTTCCCCTTAAGTATTTTTTTCATAAATCTCTGGTGGGCGATTATGGCCAAGAGATATCATCCTTAAGAATCAAAGAAAAAATAAAAAAGCTGGTTGAACATGAGAATAAAAAACGACCTCTCAGTGATATAGAAATAGGTGAAATTTTAGCTAAAGAAAACTTTAGAATTGCCCGACGGACAGTGGCTAAGTATAGAATGCAGTTAAATATCCCCCCTTCTCATGTGAGAAAAAAGAGGTATTGGATGGAGGAGAGAAAATGATTATCAATTTTACAGCCCGTCATGCCCAAATTACTCCCGATATTAGGAAGTACTCTCAAAGAAGAATAAAGGGCCTGGAAAAAATATTGGGTTCTTCCATAGAAACGGATATCATCCTTTCAGTGGAAAAATACCGCCATAAGGCTGAAATAAACATCAAAAGTAGAAGAATAAGCATTAATGCAGCCGAAGAGACCCAAGATATGATGTTTGCTTTAGGTGCAGCTTTTGATAATCTGGAAAAGAGAATAAAAAAGGAAATAGAAAAGCTAAGAGAAAGAAAAAGAAGAAAAAATAGAGAAAAAGAATTGTTTACATTAACGGAAAAAGAAGAGCCAACTCCGAGAATAATTAAAAGCAATGATTATTCTCTTAAACCCATGTCTCTTGAAGAAGCTATTCTGCAATTTAATTTGAGCCAAAAAGATGTTTTTGCTTTTCGGAAAACAGGTTCAGAAAAATGGGTATTTATTTATCGGCGAAAAGATGGTAATTTGGGCTTTATAGAGCCTGAATAGAGAAAGTGAGAGGTTGCCTTGAAAATTCATAATTTATTACCTCAGGATATGATCATTCCCGAACTGGAATATCAGGATAGAGAAGGTGTCCTGAAAGAGATGGTTGATTTTTTGAAAAAAAGGAACAAGATTACTAAAGATAAAGAATTATGTGAGAAACTTATCCAGAGGGAAAACTTGGGAAGTACAGCTATCGGCCAAGGAGTGGCTATTCCTCATTGCAAAATGAAGGGAGTAAAAAATCCGATTGTCCTCCTGGCTATTTCTAAGAAAGGAGTTAATTTTTATTCTTTGGATGGCAAACCTTCTCATATTTTTTTCCTGGTTGTTTCATCTCCTGAAAATCCTAGCTTGAATCTTCAAATATTAGCGGCCATTGCCCATCTTGTCCGCAAATCAAATTCATTGCTCAAAAAAATACTTGAGGCCAGAAGCATAAGCTCAATTCTGGAGATTATTCAAAAGGAAGAAGAAAAGTTAAATGAGTAGCGGGCAGGATAAAACCCCTGCTAAACGAATAACAATTTCTGGCGGATTACTTAAAGTTTTTGGTCTCGGTGTTCTGATCAGAGGAGATAGCGGCATAGGCAAGAGTGAAAGTGCCTTAGAGCTCATTAGCAGGGGGCACCGCTTTATCTCAGATGATGTCACAGAATTAAGGAGAACAAGGGCAGGCAAATTAGTGGGCAGCTCGCCCAGCCTCAGCCGCTATTTCATGGAAATTAGGGGATTAGGAATAATTAATATAAAAAAAATATTTGGTCCTAAAGCGGTTTCTGCCCAAGCTGAGCTCAGCTTAATTATTAACCTTAAGAAGTGGAAAAAAGGCAAAGAATATGACCGGCTGGGCGTTGAGTTTCCTGAGGAAGGTGAACTTTTAGGCCAGAAAGTGTCTCAAATCAATATTCCAGTGGCTCCAGGAAGGAATATTGCTACTCTGATTGAAGTAGCTTGTAAAGTCCATATCCTTAGAAAAAAAGGTTACTTTGCTCCTCAAGAAATAGCTAAAAAGCTAAATAGAGTTCTTTCGTCTCGCTAATAAGATGAAGAATGAAATGAGAAATGACCGGTTTCTGATTATAACTGGATTATCTGGTTCAGGTAAAACAATTGTCAGCCGTTTTCTTGAAGATTTGGGTTATTATTGCATGGACAATTTGCCGGCCAAATTGATTCCTGATTTTGTCAATCTCTGGATGAGAAAAGAAGTTGAGATTAGCAAGGTAGCCTTAGTCGTAGATATTAGAGAGGCCGGTTTTACTTCTGAATTTCCAAAAGTGCTAAAAAGAATAAGGAAAAAAATATCACCCAGATTAATTTTTCTTGAGGCCTCTGATGAAACGCTTGTTAAGCGATTTAAAGAGACAAGACGTCCGCATCCCTTAGCCCAGAGAAAATCAGTTTTGGAAAATATAGCTTTAGAAAGGAAAAGGTTAGAAAGGATAAAAAAATTAGCTGATGATGTTATTGATACTTCAGCTACCAGTATTATCCAGTTGAGAAAAATGCTGACGACCAGATTATTGGTAAGAAGAGAAGTTAAACTCCAAGTTTTAGTTGTTAGTTTTGGTTACAAATACGGCCTTCCAGTTGATTCTGATTTAGTTTTTGATACAAGATTTCTGCCCAATCCTTTTTATATTGATCAACTGAGAGATAAGACCGGTAAGAGTAAAAATGTCAGAGATTATGTTCTGGAAAAGCCTGAAACAAAAGCTTTTGTAACTAAACTCTTTAATTTTATTGATTATTTAATGCCTAATTTTGTTGAAGAAGGAAAGAGCTATCTTAATGTTTCCATTGGTTGTACGGGAGGCAAGCACAGGGCTGTAGTCATAGCTGAAGAACTGAAGGATCATTTAACCGAGAAGGGATATAAAATTAGAGTGTATCATCGGGATATCTATAAATAAGAGCTTTAAATATTAATTCCTGGTTGAATAAGAGCTAATTTTATTATTCAAAGGAACTTTCCCTTCTTGGAAAAATGTAAGCTTCCTTAAAACCGTGATGAGTGAAATTCCTCACCAAGAAATGAAATTTGGCAGCGATTTCTCCCATCCTCACCAAGACCTCTCACTATAGGCTCGGATGGCCGAAGGTCGCTGCTTCTAGATACAAATTCATTATTAGCTATAACGGTTTTGGAAATACTTTTGGGATGATTTGGGACAAGTACTTACTGGAAAAATAAAAAACTTAAGTTTAGATAGGAGAAGTGATAAAATAAATCAAGATTGAATAATTTAAAAAAGAATAGAAGCTGAGATGATAGGTGGTATTATAGTTTCTCACGGAAAGCTGGCCGAGGAACTGCTTAATGCTCTAAATATTATTCTGGGAGAAGTAGTCAATATTGAAGCTATTTCCATTGGCTGGTATGACGATGTTGAGGAGTCAAAAAAGAAGATAAATCAGAGTTTGAAAAGGGTAGATCAGAAAAATGGAGTTGTTATCTTTACAGACATGTTTGGAGGGACTCCTTCCAATTTGAGTTTTAGCTTTATGAAAAATAATAAAGTAGAAATAATCACTGGTGTAAATCTGCCCATGCTCATTAAATTTGTGTCTCTTCAAAGGAGCAATAATTTGAAAGAAGTAGCCAGGAAAGTAGTGGAACAAGGAAAGAAAAATATACATTTAGCCAGCGCCCTTTTAAGTAGTAAGTAATAATTTCTTTCTTTTCAATGGTTGAGAAGAAAATTACCATAAAAAATAAGCTTGGGCTGCATGCTAGAGCTGCCGTAAAGTTTGTTAACCTGGCCAATCGTTTTAGTTCAAGTGTCAGGATAGAAAAAGATGGCAATGAAATTGATGGCAAAAGCATCTTGGGCATTTTGACCTTAGCGGCTACTCAAGGTTCAGAGATAATCCTAAGAATCTCCGGGCAGGATGAAAAAAATGCCCTGCAGGCCTTAATAGCTTTAATTGATGATAAATTCCAAGAGAAAGAGTGATGGATTATTTTAGGCTAAGAGGAATTGGAGTCTCTCCTGGGATTGCTATGGGTAAAGTTCGGCTCTTGGGCAGAATTGTCTTTACTGCCCGAAAAGAAAGCCTTCCCTTATTACAGGTGGATAAGGAGATAAAAAGGTTGAGGAATGCTCTGAACCGGACAAAAGAACAACTAATTAAAATAAAAGAACAAGTAAAGAAGAAAATAGGAAAGGAGCACTCTTTTATTTTTGATGCGCACCTTCTCATTCTTGAAGATAAATCATTATTGTCAGAACTGCAGAGAATAATTAAGCAAGAAAAGACCAGATCAGAATGGGCTATATCTCAAGTTCATAATAAATACCAAAAACTTTTTGAATCGATAACTGATGAGTATTTCAGACAAAGGAGATCAGATGTATCTGACGTGCTTAGTAAGATTTATAATAACCTGGAGGCTTCTGCTCCTGAAGAAAGAGAAGATGATACAGAAAAAATTTTAGTGGCTCATGAACTTTTACCATCAGAGGCAGCCTCCAAGCTGAGCCGAGGAAATACTTTGGGAATAGCCCTTGATATGGGTGGGCAGACTTCTCATACGGCTATTCTGGCTCGCTCCTTAAATATCCCGGCTGTGGTTGGCTTAGGAAATATTACCAAAGTTGTAGAAGATGGAGATTTTTTGATTGTCGACGGAACTGACGGTGAGGTAATAATTAATCCACCTCGAGCCATCAGAAAGGAGTTTTCCAGCAAAAAAGAGAAGTATGATATTTACCGTCATGAACTTAAAAAAACAGCCAAGTTAAGATCCCTTACCTTAGATAGTTTTAAGTTTTTTCCTTTAGCCAACATCGAACTTCCTGAAGAAGTGAATCTGGCTTTTTCTTTAGGAGCGGAGGGCATAGGACTTTTTCGTTCTGAATTTATTTATCTTCAAAGTGATACGGTGCCCAAAGAAGATGATCACTTTTCTATTTATTCCCGGATTGCTAAAGAAGCCTATCCTCAACCAGTTTTCATCCGGACTTTAGATTTAGGCGGTGAAAAGAGTTTGCCTCAATTAAAAATTGAAAAAGAGCCCAATCCTGCTTTAGGATTGAGAGCCATAAGATTTTCTCTCCGCAACAAAGATTTGTTTAAAATTCAACTGAGAGCAATTCTCAGGGCAAGTTTCCTGAAAAACATAAGAATTTTAATTCCAATGGTGACTGAGATTGAAGAATTAGCTGAGATCAAACACATTTTCCAGGAGGTAAAACAGGAGCTGACAATAAAACGAGAGAAATTTGATGAGAATATTCCCTTGGGAATCATGATCGAAGTACCAGCGGCAGCGGCTTTGTCTAATGTTTTGGCCCAAGAGGTTGACTTTTTGAGTATTGGCACCAATGATTTAATCCAGTATTATTTGGCGGTTGACCGTTCTAATGAGTTAGTTTCCTACCTTTATAAACCGCTTCATCCTTCTATTTTAAAACTTATAAAATTTATTATTGAGGGAGCCCGAAAGGCAGGAAAAGAGGTAACTGTTTGCGGCGAGATGGCCGCTGACCCTCTCTCAGCCATAGTCTTACTTGGCTTTGGCTTGCGCCAGTATAGTATGAATCCTATTTTTATTCCTAGAGTAAAAAGAGCCTTACGCTCAGTTGAATATAAAGTTGTAAAAAACATTGTGCGCAAGGCGATAATCTTACCTACTTCTCAAGAAATTGAAGAGTATATTATAGAGAAAGTGCTGGTTAAATATCCCAAAGCTTTCCTTATGGCCTAAGCCAGGCTGAATAGCTGATAAGCTTAAAGAAATATAAATCCTACCTTAAGGAAAGTTTCGTCCATAGTCGTTTTGGAGACGGACGATATCATTTTCATCTGAATGGCCAATCCAAATCTCCATAACCCGGGCTTGTTTAGGGCCTAAACAACGAAGGCGGTGAGGAACTTTTTGGGGTATAAATACTTCTTCGTTTTCCTCAGGTTGCCAAACTTTATCTCCAACTGTTATCTCTAACCCTTTATCTAAAACTACCCAAAACTCGCTTCGATGATTGTGATATTGAAGAGAGAGAGCTTGACCTGGATTAATAGTAATGATCTTGATGCTGTTGGCTAGCTGATGGGGATAAGCTCTAAATTTTCCCCAGGGTCTCTTATCTTCTTTTATTTGTTTTCGAAAAGACAATTCTTTCTTTTTCTCATCATCTTCCAACATCAGGTTTCCTTTATGACTGCCACAATTTGGCTTGTAAATTCAAGCTATCCTACTATTGACTAAGCTCAATTTTCAGGGATTAAAAGGGGACCTCATCCTCTTCTTGATCATCTTTAGTTTCTGTTTCTTCCTGAGGAAATTCAGAAGGTGCCACTTGAGAGTATTCCTCAGGAATGGTTGTGTCTTCTTTCTTTCCTAAGAGAATGATATTTTGGGCTTCGATTTCAGTCGTAAACCTTTTACGGCCTTCTTTATCTTGCCAGCTGCGGGTTCTAAGTTTTCCTTCGAGATAAATTTGTTTGCCTTGAGTAAGGTATTTATCGCAAAATTCAGCTAGTTTTCCCCAGACGACTATCCGATGCCATTCGGCTTTAACGTTGCTTTCGTTGGTGGTAGGATTAAAATAGCGTTCGTTAGTGGCCAAAGTAAATCTGGCTACAGCTCTTTCTGTTTGAGGTAAATATCTTAGTTCAGGCCTTTGTCCAAGGCGGCCAATGAGAATAACTTTGTTTAAACTGTTTATATCTCTCATGGTTAAGAAATTAATTCCTTTATTTTTTCTTGGGCAATTTTTGTTTCTTCTTCAAGAGGATATTTGCTAATTAATAATTTGAAAACTGCCAGAGCTTCATCCTTTTTGCCTAATTCTACTAAGCTTATTCCTTTTTTCAGATAAGCTGCAGCTACTTTGTCACCATGAGGATAATTGAGTATTAATTCGTTAAACTGGTCGATAGCTTCTTGGAATTTTTTCTGGCTGAAATAACACTCCCCTATCCAGTATAAAGCATTATCAGCTAAGGGGCTTTCTTGAAATTGTTGTCTGTAAAGAGAAAAACCTTCAATGGCTAATTGAAAATTTCCTTTTAAATAGTCAGAATAGGCTGTATTGTATACTTCCTGGGGAGAGATGGTTGGGGGCAGAATAGGAGTAGGAGGGGGTTGTTTCTTTTCTTTGAGTGCTTTTTCCTCTTTTTGTTGAGAAGAGGTGGATTCTTGGGGCGGCTGTTCTTTTCGTGCAAACTGCTGCAGGGAGGCCTGTTTTACTCCCCTTAATTCATCGGCGAATTTGGCAAATTGGGAGTTCATCGTTTCTATTTTTTCAACCAAGACTTGATACTGAGCTGGAATATTTTTCTGGCTTTGCTGAAAACTTGCCTGTTCTTGTTGAAGGAGTTTGGCAATATTTAAGATTTCATCAAGTTGCTTTTTTATAGTCTTAATATCTTCGGAGTTAGATTTGATGTTTAGTTCGAGCTGAATAATTTTTTGTTTTAGCAGCTGGACATCTTTGTAAATTAATTCGTAAGCCTTTTTACTTTTATCGGTCCCCATTAAAAGGAGTGGAATAATAAGGATAAGAAATATCCCTGAAGAAAGCTTTCGGTTCATAGATTATTTAGCTATGATTGTAAATTTGGCTCTTCTGTTTTTGGCCCAGGCAGCTTCATTGTGACCAGGATCTAAAGGTTGGCTTTTGCCATAGGATATGATTTTCATCCTGTCGGGAGAAATGCCTAAAGAAACAAGATAGTCAAAAGTAGCCTTGGCCCTCTTTTCGCCCAGAGCAAGATTGTACTCTTCAGTTCCCCTTTCATCACAATGGCCCTCGATGAGGATTTTGACAGTTTGGTATTTTTTCAACCATTGAGCGTCCGCTTCTAAGACAGGCTTAGCATCGTCGCGGATGAAATAGCGGTCAAAATCGAAATGAATCATTTTAAGAGGGGCTTCCTTGTTGATTTCTTCAAGTGACTTGGCCATAAATATTTCTTCTTCAGTCAATTTTGGTTTTTTAACTACGGCCGGCTTTTGAACTTTTTCAACTTTTGGCTGTTCCTTAACTTGAGGCGGTGGAGGAGGGGGTTCTTGCTCTACTTTTTTCCGACAGGAAATGAAGAAAGCAAAAACCAGCATTAAGGACAAATAAATAATAAGACTTTTTTTCATTGGGCCTCCTTTAGATTTTTTTATTATCTGTCAATTTCTTAACGAAAATCGCTACACCTTTTCTCCCACAATTATATACAATTAAACTCAACCTCTGTCAACACTATTTAAGGGAAACCTAGGGGAAACTTTTCTAGGGACCTTCCCCTGAGTTTCTAATGAGACCAATCAGGCAGCTTATTTTCCCCTACAGAGGTCAGCCGCCTTAAATTGGTTCCATCGTAATCTATAGTATAAATTTGAATAGTTCCGGATAAGTTGGAAGAGAAGACAAGATGCCTTCCGTCAGGAGACCAGGAGGGAGATTCATTACGAGCATTGCTTTCGGTCAGTTTTATAATCTGGTTTGTCCGCAAATTGAGAATATAGATGTCAAATATTTGTTCTACTCGAGAGACATAAGCAATGCGATCACCCGTAGGTGACCAACTAGGTGCATCATGGTAGCTGCCACCAAAACTTATCCGCCGCACATTTGAGCCTTCAGCATCCATGATGTAGATTTGAGGAGTCCCGCTTCGGTCTGAAGTAAAAGCAATCTCACGGCCAGTTGGTGACCAAGAAGGAGCTGTATCTATTGCTTTATTAAAGGTTAATCTCCTGATCTTTTTTCCTTGGCTCGAAGCGACATAAATTTCAGGATTTCCCTCTTTTTCAGTAGAGCAAAAAGCCAGTTTTTTTCCATCTGGAGAGAAAGAAGGAGCATAATTTGTTCCCTGGTTGAACACTTCAGTTATTTTTCCTTCAAAAGGATTTAAAATGTAAAGAGCGGCTTTATTTTTTCTGTAAGAAGTATAAGCTATCTTTTGACCATCGGCCGACCATGCTGGCATATAGTCTCTAACTTTATTAAAAGTTACTCGGGTTTGATTATAACCGTCGTAGTCCATCATGTACAATTCGTCATTGCCATCTCTATTAGATATAAAGACGATTTTAGAAGTAAAAATTGTCTTTTCTCCAAAAATTTTCATAATCTCGTCAGCCATTTTATGGGCTACTAGGCGGAGAAGAGATTTTTCAGCTTGATAGCGTTTGCCGAAAATAAATCGACCACTCTTGACATCATAAGTCTTTCCTTCAAAAAAAAGGCTGTTTTCATTTGAGGAGGAGACTTCTCCGACAAAAAGAATTTTAGCTTGGATGGACTCCCAATCCTTGAAAAATATTTGACGGGGATTTAAGGGCCTTATGTAATCATAATAACTTTTGGGCAGAGGCTGGAAGACACGACTATACTTCAGGTCGGAGACAATAACCTGATGGAGATCAGCCGCAGCTGAAGATAGGTTAGGAGAAGAACTGTGAATTATAAATTCAGGGATAGCAATAGGAATAGCTGGCATCCCTTCTTTAATGCTCAAGACTACTTCCTGCTGGGGATGAAGAAGGAGGGTTCCCCCCAGGAAAAAAGCGAGAAAAAAAAGTATAAATTTAATTTTCATTTGGAATGCTCAAATATCAGATGAATGCCTAAATATTCTTCATCGTACTCCTTAGGCAATGGAGGGAAAGGGGCTGAGGTTTGAATGGCTCGTAAAGCAGATAGATCAAGCGATCTTAATCCACTCGATTCTTCTATTTTTAAATCAGATATATGACCGCTTTTATATATTTTAAAATAGACTGTTACCTGAAATTTTCCTCTTAAGCCAGGCTCAACCAGAGAGGTAAACCAATTATTGGAGACTCTGTCCATAATTATTTGGAGATAATAAGTAAAAGGAAAACTGGCCAGGCCAATCTGAGAGGAATATGGGGATTGAAAACCGCCTCCAGTTCCTTGACCACTGCCTATACCTAATCTCACCCCTGAGCCAACTCCTGAGGAGGTTCCCTGTTGTGCCTTGCCTTGTCCAGTGGGGGGTAGGGCTTGTTTTTGAATAACCGCCTTTTTTTTAGGAGGTATTTTTTTTTCTTTCTTAGGTTTGGAGACGGGATGTCTTAAAGTTGAAGATGGGCGAGATTCAAATTTTGGTGGAGTGGTTAAGTCTCGTAGTGTTTCTCTTTGAGGTAGAGCTGTGACTGAAGCTTTGCTCCCTCCTAGAGAAGAACCGCCGCCACCTTGAGGGAGGGAAATGAGATTAACATAATGGATCATCCCTTTAGAAGAGGATTTGGGAAAATAAGGGGAAAGAAGAATTAAAAGGAAAAGGGAAAGATGAAAGATTATGGATAGAATAATGTATTTTTGGAAAGGTGTATCATGGTTTGAAAAGGAGGTCAGGCTCATTTTTTTCCTTTAACCTCTACTGGTTCGACGACCAGGCCTACTATTTCCACCCCAGCCTTTTTTACTATATCTAAAATGCGAATGACATAACCATAGGTTAACCTTTCATCGGCTCTGATAAAAACAATTTTTTTCTCTTTGCCAAAAAAGTATTCTTTTAGCTTTTTCTCCAAAAGAAATTGATTGATTACCGAATCTTCAAGATGAATATACCTGTCTTTGGTTATGGTTAAAGTAAGACCTGCTTCAGCTGGTGATGATTCAGTTTCAGCCTGAGGCAAGTTAACTCCGAGACTTGATTGCATCATGGGAGCAGTGACCATAAATATTATAAGGAGGACAAGCATGACATCGACTAACGGGGTGACATTTATTTCAGAGAGAGAAGTCCCGATCTGTCTTTTAGAAATGGAATGTCTTCTAATCGCCATAAATTCTTTCTGCTAAATTCAGAAATTCGATGGAAAAATCTTCCATTTCGGTGATTAAGTCTTTTATACGGTGCAGATAATGATTGTAAGCAATAACTGCTGGAATAGCCGCAAAAAGCCCAGCGGCAGTGGCAATCAAAGCTTCAGCAATGCCCGGAGCAACAGTTACTAGGCTGGCTGAGCGAACAATGCCAATTCTATGAAAAGCGTCCATAATTCCCCAGACAGTTCCAAATAAACCGATGAAAGGGGTTACACTGCCGGTAGTGGCTAAAAAGTTCATCATTTTCTCTAGCCTAGAAATTTCTTGATTGGAAGCTTTAATTAAAGTTCGGTTAATGCTTTCTAACTTAGCCGAATTAAGAGTAATCTTGGGGTTGGATTTTGTTTGGTAAGAAAGTTCTCTAAAAGCAGACCGAAAAAGCACGGCCAGGGGACTTGCCTTATATCTTCTGGCAGCTTCGTTGACATCGGACAGATTGTTGCTTTTTCTGAAAAGTGCTAGGAATTTTTTTGATTGAGAGGCTGCAGACTTAAGAGTTTTTCTTTTAAAGAAAATTATGGCCCAGGAAAAAATTGAAAATAGAACGAGAATAAAGATAACAGTTTGGACTACAACCCCAGCCCCAAGAACAAGTTTGAAGAAATTCATGATTTTCCTCAAAAAAAGTAGCATATGGCTGGGACATTGTCAAATAAAGATGATGGTTGGCAAGCATTTCAAAAAACTTTAAATCTTCACTGACCACGGATATAGAAATACTTTCTGATGGTTGAATATGAAAGGATAAGAGATGATTGACTATTGATTGACAAAAATTAGCTTAAGTAATAGATTTGATATTTGTTTGGCAAGGAGGAAGAAAATTAAAGGCGAAAAAAGATTTCAGCCTGCTCAGTTCTTGGCTATTAGCTTTATTATTACTATTTTAGCGGGGAGCGGGCTTCTCCTTCTTCCCCTAGCCACCCGGTCTGGTCATATATCTTTTGTAGATGCTCTTTTTACATCTACTTCTGGGGTATGTGTAACTGGCCTTATTGTCCAGGATACGGCCACTTTTTTTACTCCAATTGGACAGATAATAATTTTAGTTCTTATCCAGTTGGGAGGATTAGGCATAATGACTTTTTCTACTCTAATTCTCCTGGCTGCCGGCAAAAGAATTTCCATAAAAGATAGGATAATTGTTCAACAGGATTTTCACCACACTGCCCCCCGAGATATAAAATCTATTATAACTCGGGTTTTTCTTTATACCCTGATTCTCGAAGGGATTGGGGCTTTCTCTCTTTTTTTCCGCTGGTTGAGAGAATATTCGTGGTTAGAATCTATCTGTAAAGCTGTATTTCATTCAGTTTCTGCTTTTTGCAATGCCGGTTTTTCTCTTTTTAGTGGCAGTTTTCTTTCTTTTAGAGGAGACATCTGGATAAACCTGACTATTATGTTGTTAATTATTTTAGGAGGAGTTGGATTCCTGGTGCTGGATGAAGTAAGAAATATTTTTTTTAGGCTCATAAAAAGGAAGAAAATCAAGGTTTCTCTTCATACAGAGTTGGTTATGATAATTACTGCAGTTCTTATTTTACTTCCCTCCCTCATTTTTCTGGCAGTTGAATGGAATCAGGCTTTAGCTGGTTTTTCCCTTAAAGATAAAGTTTTTTCATCTTTTTTCCAAATAGTCACCCCCCGTACCGCCGGCTTCAATACTCTGAATTTAAATCTTTTAAGTTTACCCATAATCTTTCTTTTAATCATGTTGATGTTTATCGGGGCTTCTCCTGGATCAACAGGCGGGGGAGTTAAAACCTGTACTATAGGCGTTATTTTTGCTTATCTGAAATCTAAAATTACGGCCAGAGAATCGGTCAATGTCTTTTACCGCACCATCCCTGTTGAACTGGTGACTAAAGCCTTTACGGTGGTAACTTTAGCTATATTAATTATTTTCCTTTCTTCCTTTTTGCTTTTCCTGACACAACCTGGATTGGCAATGAAGGAGATCTTATTTGAAGTTTTTTCTGCCTTTGGAACCGTAGGTCTTTCTTTAGGTATAACTCCAAGATTGAATGATTTTGGAAAAATTATTATTATCTTTACCATGTATATCGGTCGCATCGGCCCTTTAACCCTTTTATATGCTTTTAGTAGAGAAAAATCATACGGAAGATTTGAATATGCTGAAGAAACTGTTATGATAGGTTAAGATAAAGGAGATTTATTTTCATGAAATTTGCAGTTATTGGTCTTGGAAGTTTTGGTGCTCATGTGGCCAAAACTCTTTATGAAAAAGGGAATGAGGTAGTAGCTGTAGACAAGGATAAAGAAAAGGTAGAAGAAGTAAAAACATTTGTTTCTCATGCCGTTAATATGGATGCCACAGTTAAAGAAATCTTCAGGCCTTAGGGGCAGGAGAGATGGATGTGGTTGTGGTCAGCTCTGGACCAGAGATGGAATCTTCTATTCTTACAGTTTTATACTTACATGAAATGGGAGTTAAAAGGATAATAGCTAAAGCTCTCACCGAAGATCATGCTAAAATTTTAGAAGCGGTTGGGGCCACAGAGGTAATTTATCCAGAGAAGGATATGGCTCTAAAGACGGCCCTTAAATTAAGTAATCCTAATATCCTGGAATATCTCCCTCTTATTTCAGGGCTTGGGATTCAAGAGATAGCCCCTCCCGAAAAATTCATGGGCAAGAGCCTTAAAGAATTGGACTTAAGAAACAAATATGGCATCCAGGTAATCGCTATTAAAGAGTTGATTCCGGAAAAAACAACTTTTATTCCGCGTGCCGATTTTGTCATCAAGGATAGTGATATATTGATCATCATGGGCGAAGAAAAGCAGTTAGCTAAAATTAATTCTATTAAATCATAAGAATTTAGATTTTAATTCTGAAGGAGTTGAATTTAGGCAATTAACCTTGTCAGAATCTCTAAAGCGACCTGCTTGGCTAAAGTGCCAAGGGCTTTGGAAGGTCCGACGCACGAGGGACAGCCTTCTTGACAAGGGCAGGCTTCAATTGTTTCTTTACAGTGTTTGAAAAGTTTTTCTTGGAGTTCAAAAAGAGAAGGGCTAAGCCCTATTCCCCCTGGATAATTGTCATAGATGAAAATATTGGGCTCAAATTTAGCCTCTCTTAGGAGTTGAGCTTCTCTTCTTCCAATTTTAGAAAGCATATCTCGGGGGGGGACAGACATACCTGTTACGTTATCTCCTATAGAGACACCAATATCATGAAGATCACACATTAGAAACAGAGGTGAGACATGATGAAGAAGATAAGCCAAGCCAAAAAGGCCATTTATTTTTTGTTCAGAACTGTAGGATAGACTTTGAAAAATAGAGGCAGGGATGCTTAGCCAGTAAGCAGTAGTATGCATCTCGTTTTGGGGGAGACTTAAATCTCCGGCGCCTAAATTTTCCATGGTGTAGAATTTGATTTTTTTAAAGCCTACTATTTGAGTAGCCACATGTACTTCTCCGTGGGCGATATGAGCTTGAGCTAATTTCTTTTGGGTAAAAATATCAAGGATTTTGATTTTAGTATAATCTATGGCCTCGGTGAAATAATTGACATCTGTCTTTTTGACATAAGCTTTTCTTTGCTGGTAATCGAGTTTTTCGACAAAATATTGTTCACCCTCGCAAATATAAATAGCTTTGGGATGAAGAGTGGTTAAGGCTGAGGAAAAATCAACCTCAGCGATGGCTTGAGGTTTTTGGGAAGTATCGATCACCACAAAATTGTCAGAGCTTATACTGCGCAGGCTTACGCCATCGGCTGGATAAGCATCTGAAGTCCAGAACCATTTATTCTGGGAGTGGTGAACTAAATTTTCTTCCTCTAAGAATTTAAGGATTTCAGTGATGTCTACCTTGCCAAATTTTTCACCATCCATAAAAGGAAGTTCAAAAGTGGCACATTCTATATGACTGATGAGAATAGAAAGATTATCGGGATTTATCAGAGCTTTTTCTGGGTTTTTGGAGAAGAAATACTGGGGATGGTTGATAATGAATTGGTCAAGGGGGGAGCTGGAGGCCACCAAAATAGCAGCCGATTTTCCTGCTTGTCGGCCAGCCCGACCGGCTCTTTGCCAGGTGCTGGAGATTGTCCCTGGATATCCGGCTAAAACAGCCACATCTAAACTACCAATATCAATTCCCAGTTCTAAAGCATTGGTCGAGACAATTCCTCTTGTCTTGCCTTCTCTTAACTCTTTTTCTATCTGCCGGCGTTTTAAAGGAAGATACCCTCCTCTATAACCGCGGATAAGCCCTTCTTGACCAACGCTGGTTTCGATATCTTCTTTAAGATAAGTTACCAGAACTTCAGTCATGAGGCGGCTTTGGGCAAAAACAATGGTCTGAAGATGGTTTTTTAAAAAAATTGAAGCTACCCAGCGTGATTCATTGATATAAGAACGCCGAATTCCTAAGAATTTGTTAACAACAGGTGGATTATAGAAAATGAAATATTTTTCTCCTTTGGGGGCTCCGCTGCGATTAACTACTGAAACTGGTTCCTCTATCATTTTTTCAGATATTTCTAAAGGATTGGCGATGGTGGCTGTAGAGAGAATAAATTGGGGTTTACTTCCGTAAAATTGAGCAATTCTCTTTAACCTTCTAAGAACATTAGCCAAATGACTGCCAAAGATACCACGGTAGTTATGAAGTTCGTCAATGACTATGAATTTTAAGTTTTCAAACAATTTTATCCATTTGGTGTGGTGAGGCAGAATACCTGTATGAAGCATATCCGGGTTGGTAAGGATGATATGTCCCCTGGTCCGGATGGCCTTTCTGGCATCTTGAGGTGTATCGCCATCGTAGGTAAAAATTCTTATTTCTTCAGGAAGAAGGGCGATGATTTCATCCAACTCTGCTCGCTGATCTTGGGAAAGAGCTTTAGTCGGGAAAAGATATAAAGCCCGGGCTGAAGGATTTTCAAGAATAGCATTAAGCACTGGCAAATTATAGCAGAGGGTTTTTCCCGAAGCAGTAGGGGTGACAACCACAATATTTTTTCGTTGACGGAGAAGCTGCCAGGAAAGGTATTGATGGTAATAAAGCTTAGAGAAGTCCTTTTCTTTAAGAGCTTTGACCAAGGCCGGATGAAGATCAGGCGGATAGTCTCTATATTCTCCTGGTTGAGGAGGGATGTGTTTAATAATACGGATTGAACCTGTTTCAGCTCCAGTTTTTTGGAGAATCTTTAAGGACTTAAGAAGGTTTTCTTCTCTATTGATCATTTACTTCAACCAATTTTTTCTTCTAGTAAGCATTTCCATTTCGGTGATGATTGAAAGTTTTCACCAGGAAATGATATGTGGCAGCGATTTCCCTCCGTACTGGCCAAGGCCCCTAACCTACCGCTATGGGTTTGGATAGTGGAAAGTTGCTGCCCCTAGATACAACTTTATTCATTATTAGCTATCACGGTTTTGGAAATGCTTCCGGTCTTATATTATTATGAGCATGGATATTGGTCAACTGAAAAAATGGTTTCATAGTAAGAATGCTTATAATGCTAATGGATGCATCCTTATTTACCTGATGCCCAATAGTTAAAGAAGTTACTAGAAATAATGTTGATGCCCATCCATCCTTGCCCAAGACCCCACCCACCGCTGTGGGCTTTGGATGGAAGGCTATCAACGTAACCTTATATGCTTGTTTTTGTGTTTACTAATAATCGCTGAAATAATGATCTTTTCGATGTTAATTAAGGGTTCGTGACTTTGGCCAAGAATGTGCTAAAATCATATTATGTTAAAAGAGATAATTATTAAGAAAGCTTCTCAACACAATCTGAAAAATCTTGATCTCAGCCTGCCCCGAAATAAATTCATTGTCATTACTGGCCCTAGTGGCTCTGGCAAATCATCGTTAGCTTTTGACACCTTATTCGCTGAAGGACAGAGAAGGTATATTGAATGCCTTTCTACCTACGCTCGTCAGTACATTGAACAGTTGGAAAAGCCTGAAGTGGAAGCTATTGAAGGTCTCTCTCCTTCTATTTCTATCGAGCAAAAGACGATTTCATCAAATCCTCGTTCTACTGTGGGAACTGCAACTGAAATCTATGATTTATTGCGGCTTCTTTTTGCCAAGGTAGGGGTGCCTCATTGCCCTCGCTGTGGTCGCCAGGTGAGATCTCAAACTGAAGAAGAAATAGTGAGAAGGGTGGGCCAAACTTATCCTGGCAAGAAAGTAAAGATACTAGCCCCCGTAGTTAAAGGCCGCAAAGGAGAATATCATGCTCTCTTTGAGAGATTGGGCAAAAGAGGCTTTGTCCGTTTTCGAGTAGATGGCCGAATAAGGGAAATAGAGGAAAGCCTCTCTTTAGAAAGAACAAAAAAGCATGACATAGATGTCCTAATTGATGAGATAAAAATAACTTCAGGTTCAGGGAAAAGACTCAAAGAAGCAGTCGACTTATCTTTGGAGATGGGCAAGGGGGACTTAGTGATTATTGATGAAAAAGAGAGGGATTATTATTTTTCTTTAAACCTCCTTTGCCCTTACTGTGAACTTAGCCTGCCAGAGTTAGAGCCGAGGAGTTTTTCCTTTAACAGCCCTTATGGAGCTTGTCCTCACTGCCATGGTTTAGGCTATGAGACTGTTTTAAATAAATGGGGGGAAATTGAACTTACCAATGAAGTTTGTTCTTACTGTGGGGGAAGCCGCTTAAGAAAGGAAAGCTTGGCTGTTACAATAGGGAACAAAAATATTTATGATTTCTGCCTGCTGCCAATCAGCGACCTATTAACTGAGCTGCGTTCTTTAAAGTTCAGTTCCAGTCAAGAACTTATCGTCTCTAGAATATTAAAAGAAATTAATTCTCGGCTTAAAATTATGGTAGAGCTGGGAGTGTCTTACCTGCAGTTGAGCAGGACAACCGCCTCTCTTTCTGGAGGGGAGGCCCGTCGTGTTCGGCTGGCTGCTCAAGTTGGAGCTCGCCTAAGAGGAATACTTTATGTTTTAGATGAGCCGACTATTGGGCTCCACCAGCGAGATAATGGAAAGCTAATTTCTTTACTTAGAAGTATAAGGGATGAAGGGAATTCTATTATTGTTGTTGAACATGACGAACAGACTATACGCTCTGCTGATTATATTCTTGATCTGGGCCCTGGAGCTGGAGAGGGAGGAGGCTATAAAGTAGCTGAAGGTAATCTAAAAGGGCTGCTGCAATCATCCTCTTCCCTTACTTCTCAATATCTAAAAGGAGAAAAATATATCCCCATACCTTTTCCTCGAAAAAAGCCAAAAGACTGGTTGATTGTCAAAGGAGCTCAAGAACACAACTTAAAAAATATTGATGTTCGTATTCCTTTGGGAGTAATGACAGCAGTGACGGGGGTCTCTGGTTCAGGAAAAAGCACATTGATTTATGATATCGTCTACCGGAGCTTAGCCAATTTATTTTATAAAGCCAAACAAAGACCGGGAAGGCATAAAAAAATTTTAGGCTTAGATAAAATTAATAAGGTAGTTGCTGTCGACCAAAAACCTATAGGACGGACTCCCCGTTCCAATCCGGCTACTTACACTGGCTTATTTACCTCCTTACGCCAGCTTTTTGCTCTGACTCCAGAGGCAAGATTAAGGGGCTACTCTCCCAGCCGCTTTAGCTTTAACTTGCCCGGCGGTCGCTGTGAAGAATGTCAAGGAGCTGGAGCCAAAAAAATTGAAATGCATTTTTTACCTGATGTCTACGTTACCTGTGACCGCTGCCAGGGCAAGCGCTATAATAAAGAAACTTTAGCAGTTGAGTACAAAGGAAATAATATTGCTGATTATCTGGCCATGACAGTTGATGAAGCTTTTGAATATTTAAAAGCTCATCCAGTCTTGAAAAGGAAGCTGGGGTTATTAAAGAAGGTAGGCTTAGGTTATATAAGATTGGGTCAGCCAGCCCCTACCTTATCAGGTGGGGAAGCCCAAAGGATTAAATTGACCAAGGAGATCAGTCGAAAAGACACTGGCCAGACTTTGTATCTCCTTGATGAGCCTACTACTGGTCTTCACTTTGATGATGTTCGTCAACTCCTTGATGTCCTTGGTCAGCTGGTAAAATTGGGCAATACGGTCATCATTATTGAACATAATCTTGAAGTTATTAAATATTCAGATTATATTATTGATCTCGGCCCAGAAGGAGGGGATAAAGGAGGCTGGATAGTGGCCCAAGGTACTCCGGAAGAAGTAGCTGCAAATAAGAAATCTTATACCGGTCAATTTCTGAAGAAAATCTTAGGCCGGAGCAAAAAAATAACTGAAACTCAGGCTTCATCTCACCCGGATTAAATAATGGCTTTTAAAGACATATTAGGTAACGAACGCCAAAAGAAGATTTTAAGAAGAGCTCTCCAAAAAGGGAGACTACCCAATTCTATGCTTTTTTGTGGTCAGGAAGGAATAGGCAAAAAAAGCATAGCTCTTGTTTTGGCCAAAGCCCTGAACTGTATCTCTAAAAAAGATGATGCTTGTGAGACCTGTTCAGCGTGCCGAGCTATTAATAAAAACAATTTTCCTGATGTAATGGTTATATCTCCTGAGGGAAACATAATTAAAATTGGCCAGATGAGGATCTTAAAGCAAACAGCTTATTTAAGGCCTATGGTCGGTAAAAAGAGGGTTTTTATCGTAACCGAGGCTGAGAAAATGAATGAAGAAGCTTCTAATTCTCTTTTGAAGATTTTGGAAGAGCCTCCTCTTTTTTCCCATATTATTTTAATAACTACTAATCCAGAAATGATAAGAGCTACCATCAAATCGAGATGTCAAATTTTAAATTTCCAGCCCATTCTAAGAGAAGAAATAGAAAAAATACTCTTAAAGAAGGGTTTTTCAGCTAAAAGAGCCAAGGTTATTTCTCTCCTGGTCAAAGGCAATTTAAAAAAAGCTTTGCACCTAGATTGGGAAAAAATCCATAGTAGAAGGGAAGAGGCATGGCAGTTTTTTGTATCTTTTGTAATGAAGAAAAATGTAGCTTCTTATTTAAATCAATATTCAGCTAGGCAGGGATTGACCAGAGATGAGTTAGAACAAAATTTGGAAATACTATCTTCTTTTTGTCGAGATTTGGTTCTACTCCAACAGGGAAGTAATCCCCACCTCTTAATGAACCCTGATTACGCCCAGAAAATGATTCAATTAAAAGACTTTATTTCTTGGCAAAAGTCGGTAGACTGCCTTCAAATAATGGATTATAATCTCTATGCCTTGCAGAAGAATTTGAATATTAATTTGTTAATTAGTTCTTTATTTTCGAATTTAATGGAGTAAATTGATGGCCGAAATTGTCCGTGTCCTTTCCGAGAGGACAGGTAAAATATTCCGAGCGAAAAAAGGGAAAGAAGAGCTTGGAAGAGGTGATTTTTGCCTGGTTGAATCTGAATTGGGAGGTGATTTGGCGTTAGTAGTTGATGATTCGAGTAAAATCTGCGATTATCGTAAATCAGGTAAGGGAACAATAAAAATAATCCGTAAAGCTACTGAGGATGATAAAAAAAAATTCCAGTGGCTGAAAGAGAAGGAAAAGAAAGCCTTTGAGTTTTGTTTGAAGAGAATTAAAGCCCGAAAGTTACCGATGAAGTTAGTCATGGTCCGCTATTTTTTCAATGAAAAAAAGGGCATTTTTTACTATACGGCTGATGGCCGGATAGATTTTAGACAGCTGGTTAGAGATCTTGCTAAGGAATTGAAGATGAGAATCGAGATGAGACAAATTGGGGTCCGTGATGAAGCCAAGATGATTGGTGGTTTGGGTGTTTGCGGCCGCCCTCTGTGCTGTTTTAGTTTTATTAAAAATTTTGAACCAGTCACTATTCAAAAGGCAAAAAGGCAGCAAATTGTAATAAACCCTACCAAGATTTCTGGTTTGTGTGGAAGGCTAATGTGTTGTCTGGCTTTTGAAAAAGAAACAAAAGGAAGGATGTATACTGAAGAAGAAAGAGTGGAAGAAGATTAAGAAAAAATAGCTGCTTTTTTCTTTATTTTGTTGAAGTAATTTTAAATTGAACCCGACTGGAAACAGCTATCAGGCCTCCCTCAGGAGAGAAGGCTTTAACCTGCCAAGAGTATTTCTGATCAGAGGTCATTAATTTTTTGACTTCATCAGGAAGAGTGATTGAATTCTGTTTAGTGGTGGCGGTCCAGAGAAGCTTATCATTGTAGATGTAGATTTTATATTCAACATCTTTACCCAGATTTTTCCATTTAAATTCAGAAGGAACGTTTTTTATATCAATGACAGGGGAAATAAGGGTTATTGATTGTCCTCTAACCAAGTCTTCGTTGATAAAGAATTGAGGAGAGGAACTTTTCATGATGGGAATAACTGCTAAGACAACGACCAGGATAAGAGCGGCTGAAACAGCAGCCAAGGCCCATTGACGAGGAGTGAGAAAGGAAATAAGGGGTTCATACCAGGGAGATCTTTTGGTTTCCTCAGTGAGGAACTCATTTTGGAATATTTCATACCCTTTATTTTTGATGACAGCCAGAAGCTCTTCTCTTTCAGTCATTTTCTGAAAACAGGAGGAGCAGTTAAAATAGTGCTCTTCAAATTTTTTTGTATCAGCTTCAGAAAGTTTGTTTCTTAAGTAATCATCAATTAAGTCTTCATACTCACATTTTTTCATCGTCTTTCCCTTTTATTTGACTTCAACCATTTAGTCGTCTCAGCCGATAAAAAACGGAAAAAATTCATTTTTTTAATATTTTTCTGAGGAGCTTTTGGGAATAATTTACTCGTTCGCTGACTCGCCGGGGTGATATACCCAGCTTCTGAGCTACCTCCTCTCTGGTCATGTCCCTATAATAATATAAGTATAAAATTTCTCTATATTTGGGCTTTAGCTTTTTTATAGCCCTAGCTATTAATTCTGCTCTTTCTTTGTTTTCGATTTGTTCATAGGGAGCTGGTAGGGGGCTGGGTTCAGGCATATGCCTTAATACTTTGCTTTTGCGGCGGATATAATCTACAATCCTGCGGCTAGTGATAATGTAAATGAAAGTTCCAATCGATGATTCTCCTCTAAATTCTCCCTTTTTAATCTTTTCCAAAACATTAAGGATGATTTCATTGACCACATCTTCCCAATCAGGATTAGAGTGGCCTAAAGATCTTTTTACTCTAAAACCGATGATAGGTCTGTATTTAGAAATAATTTGCTCAAGATTAACTTCTTTATTCTTGTTTTTCACTTCGTCCATTATATAAGCAGAAACCAATGTTGACAAGTTGGAAATAAAAGGCAGAGTCTATTTTTCAATTTTTGCCGGGAATCTCCGACTAAATTTTCTGCTCCATGAGGAGGAAAAACTTATGGAAAAACATTTTGGCAAATTACAAGCTAAAGAAAGAAAAATAACTAACGAGAGAGATTTTTATTTTTTGATTGAGAAAAAATTAAAGGATGATGGCTATCAATTGTTGGATACTCTCAAAAGGATTACTGAGAATAGAGAATTTACCGGCTCCTGCTGTATTGGATAGATTGTCGCTGAATAGAATTTCTTTCGGAAACTCAAAAAGAAGTTTCAATTTTTTTAGAGTCGAAGCGACTAAAGCTATGAAAATTATAAAGGCAGAGTTTCAAGATGAAAGAATTTGAGATGAAAACAAAAGCCCACAGCAAAAATGTTGTTCAAAGAGAAGAATTTCTTATCTTGGAAGATGAGAAAGGCCAAAAAACCTCTTTTTTCCCTTATCTGCTTAATTATTATACTGAGCCTTTTTTTAGTTCTTATCAGCTCGCTGCCAATGATATTGAAAGATTATTCCCGTCTACTTTTCTGGCCTTAGATTTAGTCAAAAATCTAGAAGAATATCCCCTTTGGCCGGATCAAATAAACAAAATAAGAAAAGTAAGCTCTGCCAAAAAAATGCTAAGAGATTTGAGCCAGCATTATGAGAATATATTTAAAGAACATGATCGTCATTTAAAAGAAAATACGCCCGAAAGACAGGGCTTTCTAAATTCCAACTTTCTCTATTTAATAGCCGCCACCGATGGCAATGAAGATACAGTTGGCCACTCCCAGCTTGTGGCCAGCTATACTTTGATGCTGACCAAAGCTATGGGCATCAATGATAAAGACTATTTAGTTAACATTGAAAGAGGTGCTTTGCTCCATGATATTGGCAAAATAGGCATTCCTGAATCTATCTTGAGGAAGCCCGGAGCCTTGACCTCTGTTGAAAGAGAAATTATCAAGGATCATCCGCTGATTGGCTATGAACTTATTGAGGAGTTTGAATTCTTAAAAAAACCTGCTCAGGTAGTTCTTTATCATCATGAAAGTTATGATGGACTTGGTTATCCCTACGGATTAGCTGCAGATGATATTCCTTTGGAAGCCAGGATTTTTGCTCTGGCTGATACTTTGGATGCCATTACTTCTGATAGGCCGTATCGGGAAGCTAAAAGCTTCGAAGAAGCCTTCAAGGAGATTGAAAAAGGACGGGGCAGCCAATTTGATCCATCTGTTGTTGATGCCTTTTTTTCCATTCCCAAAGAAAAATGGGAAAGAATTAAGCAAGAAACAGAGGAATCTTTCCGATTCTATACAGTTCATTAAATTTATACTCGTTCTTCTTTCAAAGTTAAATAATCTGAATTATTCATAAAATTCGCCGATCCTTTATTTATTTTCATTGATATTTGCTTTATATCGTGATTTTTGCTAAGCCCATTGAGATTAGTTAGCCTGAATTATTCATAAAAACTGCCGAACCTTAAAGTAGCTGTTGAGCGTTTTTTACCAGTCTGAGGGGAGTCAGCGCTTTAGAAAAAAATATTCTAAATATTGGATATTATAAATTTTGGGCATAATGGCCACAAATATACTTAGAGAATTTTCAGTCGTCGCTTCTTTTATCTTTATTGAGAGCCTCAGCCAGAAGTTCAGCCGTGTGATAAATCTTAATAGGGCTGTTTGCTTCATGTAATCCTGTTCTTAGTTGAAAGAGACAACCAGGACAGTCGGTTGCTATAAAAGAAGGATTATATTTAATAATTTTATCTTTCTTCTTTTGCCAAAGTCGAGCTGAAATCTCTGGCTGTTTCCAAGAAAAGACACCGCTGAAGCCGCAGCAAGTCAAAGGTTCTTCCTCCACTTGGGGGAAAAAACCGATAGCTTTAAGGACTTTAAGAGGTTCTTCTTTTAGGTGAAGGGAATTGATGTAATGACAGGGATAATGATAAAAAAGATTTGAGTTAGGTTTGAGAGCTTTAGCTTTTGTTTGGAGTAAATGTGCTTTTTGGCAGACAAATTGGCTAAAATCAAAAGTTTTTTCTGCCCATGAGGAAAATTCAGGATAGAGTTGGGGATAGATTTTAGTTAACATTGAATTACCAGTAGGACAAACAGTGATAATATAGGCAGGATTTTCTTTTTGCCAAGATTCGATGTTTATCCGGGCTAACCTCTTAGTAGCTTTAATATCTCCTAAATGAAAACTAGGGGCACCACAGCAGCTTTGCTCAGGGGGAGAAATAACCCTATAACCAAAATGAGACAGGCTGCGCCTTACACTTTCTCTTATTTCAGGGAAGAAAAACCTGGTTAGACAGCCTTCAAAAAGGTAGATTTTTTCACCTTGTTGATTTTTCGAAAGACGATGGTTTTTAAGTTTCAAAGCTGGCATAAGTTTGTGAGAGCTCAGGGGAAAAGGCAGATTTTTCAAGTAACCATTCTCCTCCCATGGCTTTTGCATAAAATAAAAAAGCCTAGTTAATACTTTAGACAATTCTTTCCGACTGAAAAAGGAAGATAAGGATTTTTCAATCATATTTGGTCCTTTTGAACTTTTGAGTTTGAGAATTAATTGGCTGGTAGGAATGGAAACAGGACAGAATTCCTCACATTTTCTACAGTCCGAACAGAAATCGAAAAGCCGCCTGGCCTCCTGGGGGGATTTAGTGATTGCTGTCAGCAAAACTCCTATTCCCCCAGGGTAAACTGGGCCTCCAAAAATATGGCCTCCAACAGCCTGAAAAACAGGACAGATTAACATGCAGCCTCCGCATTTCAGGCAGGAAAGAATTTGTTGTAAATCTTTGTCCTGGTTGATTTTAAGGCGTCCGTTATCGAGGATGATGATATGAACTTCCTGAGGGCCATGAGCTCCAATAATTAATTCTTTTTCAATATCCGTGGTTCGGCTGGGACCGGTTATGAAGGAAACATATGAGGTTAATTTCAGACCAGAGGAGGCAACTGTTAGAGCTTTTATCAGAGAAGCTGCCTGCTCTAAAGTTTCGACAAATTTTTCGACGGTGATAAGAGCAATATGAACAGGAGGAAGGGAAGTTACCAACCGAGCATTACCTTCATTACTGATAATGACCAAGGTGCCGGATTCCGCCACCGCCAGATTAGCCCCAGAAATACCAACGTCTGCCTCTATAAAAAACTTCCTCATTTCTTGGCGAACAGCTTTAACTATCAGCTGGGGATCAGCTGGAATTTTCTGGTGGAGATGGTGACTAAGAAGGGAAGCTATTTCTTCTTTTCTCTTATGAATGGCAGGAGCGGTGAGATGAGATGGTCGATCGCCAGCTAGTTGAATAATCCATTCTCCCAAATCTGTCTCCACCACTTGAAAACCTTTTTGTTGAAGGTAGCCACGTAGGTTTATTTCTTCAGTAACCATAGATTTTGATTTGACAATAAGCTTAGCATTTTTCTGAAGAAGGATCTTTTCTATGAGAGAAAGAGCCTGGGAGCCAGTCGAGACCTGGTAAACTTTGGCTCCAGATTGCTGGGCTTGGCGGCTAAATTGTTGGATGAGTTGGGGAAGTTTTCGAAGGCATTCCTTTTTTATAGCTTTGGCTCTTTTTTTATATTCTGACCAATTTATTTCTTTAGTAGTGGCCACAAATTTTTGGAAATGATGGGAGGAGGCATTAGCCAGTGCTTGCTGGAGCGATTGGTTTTGAAGGGCTTTTTTTATTTTTTTCTTTTGCCTTAGCCAAGAAAACACTTACCTCTCTCTTTCCATTTTCTCTAAGTATGATTTAGGATCTACTATTATTTCTCGGGCTTTACTTCCTTCTGACGGGCCTACAATTCCTTCCTGTTCCATTTGGTCAATTATCCTGGATGCTCGGGCAT
>Ga0190349_1000093_pt1 | contig 32296 bp, 24 predicted proteins | sample 48721378_MG_FD_179798 | JGI IMG/M metagenome (GOLD analysis project Ga0190349, IMG submission 179798) | Hydrothermal vent microbial mat bacterial communities from Southern Trench, Guaymas Basin, Mexico - 4872-13-7-8_MG | ecosystem: Environmental > Aquatic > Marine > Hydrothermal vents >...
ATCAGAACCTTTTGGTCCGAGAGTCGATCGTACAGCCTCAGCAATAGCCATCGCTGCACGCATGTTGTTCTTCTGTGCTTCTTTTCCCTTTGTACGGGACGTTCCCTCTTTTAACAAGATAATGGGTATGTTTTGTTGTGACATAGTTTCCTCACCATTTGAGAGTGATAATCTTCTGGTTTTTGCTGATTTGTTCTGATATTTAAACCTTACGAGCGGTTTTAGAAGAACGAAAAGGCAAGAAGAAAAGACGAGAGTGAAAAAGAGGGAGGAAATTGGGAAAAACAAAAGCTCTAAAAACGTTAGAAACAATGGGCAAGATAGCAGAAAGTACGAAGAAAAATAGAAGGATGTAAAAATAAAATGACAAACCACAGTAAAGAGCCGGTATTTTTCTTCAGAGAATTGACCGAACCAGGCACAGTGAGTATTTTTGCAACTTTAAAAGATGCAAAGGATCTTGTGGCCAAAAATAAAAAAACCTATCTGCGGTTAGTCTTGATTGATCCCCTAGGAAAGGAAATCCTTGTTCAGATCTGGAGTGACCATGAAATTTATGCCCCTGTAGACTTGTTTTTACGAAAAAATCTCTTGCGAAAGAATGGACCAATCCATCTTATCGATATAACTTTTGATGGCGAATTTTTCAGTTCCTCCTTGAAGACCCGCATCGACCCGATCCCAACACAACACCACTTTTTTGAAAAATATATTCAACTGAACAATTACCGCCTTCAGAAAACTATCCCTAGCGACCCAAAAGTTCTTGGAGAAATTAAAAAATTAATCAATACCAAACCGTTAATTGAACGTGTTTTAAACCAGCTCAAAGAAGAGGGAATAACTATCACTGAGGAAATTTTCTGGGAAGTGACTAAAATTATTGTTGATAAAACCTATACCGGAACAATACACCTTATCGCAGGCAACCCCCAACTAACAATAACAGATGAGTACACCGATTACGTTCTTAAACAGCTTGAAACGCTTATGATAGCTTTGGACCGTGAACTTGTGCAAGAAAGAATTGCCATCATTATTCTCCTGAGACGACTCCAAAAGGATTTAATTAGTCTTTATGAGTTCACAACTAAATCTTAGGGCAGAACTAGTCTGAATATTCACTATCAGGTATGATAATGTACTTTGTTTCTGTTTTTTTAAAGACCTTGTCAAATTTACTTCCAAGACGCTTCTCCTCCTTTTGAGCGATTCTATGGATTTCGTAGAAAGCAGTTATTGCATATACTAGTGAAAAAAGAACAGTAATACCATACCCCCAAAGTACAAGAGTCATAGGAGCAAGAATAACATAGAAAACAATGAAAAGATAGAACTCGGGCGTTTTTACAATTGTAACGGTAAACGGATTAACTAAATCGGCTCCATCAGGCAAACCAAACATGATTAACGAAAAAAGGAAGTAAAGCCAGATCCAATAAAAAATTGTCGGCTCAATAAGAGTATCCAACCATTGGAAAAGGAACATCCCAGGGACAATCCAGCCAATAATAATAAATAGATTAAGGAATGGCGACCAAAAAAACAAGATGGATTCACGAAGATTTTTGAACGGGCGGTTTATTTTAATGGCGCTCCTTGAGTGGCCAAATCCAAAATTATATGCTTGTTCTATGGGGATATTTAGTCTTTTCGCCGCAAAGACATGCCAAACATTGTGCATAATTGCTCCCGGTAGTAAAAGAAACTCGAGTATTCTTAGTAAACCTTTAAGGAAGGGGAGGGCTTCAGCCAGAATTGAAAGGAGCAAATTTAACATTAACCAAATAATGAAGCAAAAGAGGAAAATCGAGCCAAAAGACAAGCCTGTAAAAGTGAGGATTTTTAACAACCAATCAGTATATTTTTGAAGAAAGGTATTAAATGCTGTCAGTATTGTCAAGTTATTTGCGATAAAGTTCACTTTTTTCACTCTTACAAGTTTTGTTTTACTACAGACAGAGAAGCTATCTGTCAAGAATAATAAGGGAATTTTTCTTTTAAAAGAGCTAAATAAATCAGAGGGAATTTCTTAGGAATGGTTCCTTTATAAAGAAAACAATCAGAGAGATCTTTTGAAAAATGTCGGGAAAACAAAATTCGAGTTATATAGAAAAAAAACAGCGATTTTCAGAAAGAAAAATGGCAAAAGTGATCGAGCAATATTTACGTAAGCGAGGATATACGACTGTTTGTGAATTAGTTCTGAATAATAGGTACTTTGACATCAAGGAAATAACCGGGAAAGAACTAACGAAAGTACGAATTGATGTTGCCGCACATAAAAATGGGAACATCACATTCATCGAAATTGAAAATGGCCTTTGGCTAACACACCCCCTTCTATATCGAGAACTCGCCCATCGCTTATTTTTGGCATTTCCAAAAGGCTATACGTCACCAGTGGATAAAGAACAACTGCAATTTGCCGCAGCATTTGGAATAGGAATTGTAGCAGTTCAAAAAACAGGTGAACTGGAATTACTTGCAGAGCCAACCAACCACCCAATTCCAGAAAAAAGAGCAAGAGTTATTATTAATTTGATCAATAAACGAGCAAGGCAAAAAAAAGAGGGAAATCAATCTCCCCCTGTCATATCGTCTTTTAAATAACTACTTAAATCGGATTGCAAGCCCGGAGAAAGAAGGTTGGGTTTTTCTATCAATAATTCAACCCTGCTTATCAGTTGTTCAGATACGGGTTTATGTTGCTTAATTTTCTTCAAACTTTTCTTAATTATTGAAACTATCTCAGAAATTACATAGCCATTATTTACTTTTCCTGAAAACCGGCTTGTCAAACAATCCCAGAGAAAAGTGTGTGTTTTTTTGTCGTTTCTTGCATCTAGTATACGAATGACTCTATCCAATACTCGCTTTTTTAATATTAAAAGCCGTTCTCTTTGATCTTGTAAAAGCGCATTTTGTTCCTTTGAAAGGTCTGCATTTGAGGAAGCGGAACGCTGGTCAGAGAGGTCAGGAGTGTCCTGTTTATCGAAATAATCGTCAGCAAAAATGTCTTTCTTAGGGGGACGATAAAGAATACCATTCTGATCATAATGAGTCATTCGAGCACTTTTAAGGTCAGCACTAGCAGCATGAAAGATATTTGCTTCTCTCTCATTAAGGTCAGCAAAGATATCTTCCTCTTCTTCCTCCTCATCTTCCTCATCTTCTTTTTCAGCCGGGCGAGAACGCGTATCATGAGAATACTTTTGAGATATTTGAGGAGAGGGAGCATCTTCTGTCACGGTGAAATTGATTTGGTGTTCATTTTGTATTTTTTCCTCGGTTACAGTCAAGTTTTTCGTTGGACCTGCTAAAGGAGACTGCTCTTTTGGAGTAGTGCTTTGCCTTTTTTGTTTGGTTCCTTCTAAAACTTGATGTTTCAGAATTTTCAAACTATTTGCGACAGTATGGGCGAATTCTTGATACAAACGCTTTGCTTTTGCATATTGCTCATACTTCTCAATGGAAGAAAGATAGGACCAGAGTTCAACGAGTTTTGCAGCCGGTTTGCCATTCATAAAACGTTCCTCTTCAGGAAAGGCACCCAATAACTGAAATATGATGCTAAGCATGCCTTTTGTCGCAGATAAAAAGTCGCCAAGCTCAAGCTGCCGGTCAATTTTATTCAGCTTACTAAAAATCTTCTTTTCAAAATTCTTTTCAAGGGCAAGATTCTGAAGGGAAATGTTTGGTATTTTTTCTGTGAGGTTCAAATACCCCAGATAGAATTCCTCGCCCAATTCAGTTAATTGAATGAGATTGATCTGCTCCTTAGAGTCTTCAGGCGAGCGAACAATGATTTTAATAAAAGCTTCCTGGCGGGCGATTTCTTTTGCCCGTAAAATGTCAGCTTTTGAATAAACATCAGGAAGCAATTCCTCTAATCCTTCTTCTGGAAAAGTCTTAGAAGGCTTCTCTCTCAGAAGGCGGAGGATTTCAAAGATTGCACCCCGAATTTCAGGAGCAATGCCCTCTCGCTCCAAGAAGTCTTGCGAATGGACAATACGATTGCTACTCTCTTTTTCGAGCGGATCAATTTCCAAAGGAATGGCATATTCTTTTTGGGAGTCGAGTTTCAAATAAAGGCCATTCCCAAATTCAGGTAAGAAATACAAATATTCACTATTTGTAAACAAACTTAAGTTGGAAAAGTCTTTGGAAGAGAGCCTGAATTCTGACATCAAAAGCCTTCCATCAGTAGGCAATAACAACCGATTGATGAATTTTGACTTTGTGCTTTGGAAAAGCGCTTTCACTTTTGATGGTGAGCGTATTCCAATAATTAAGTGGAATTTTTCAGCCAAACCTAAGAGGAGGTCAGTCAAGTCATTTTCTTGTTTATAAGATGTTGTTCCAATAATTTCATCCAGATTTTCAATCACCAAAACCTTGGGGATGTCAGAATTGACAGCACGCATTTTCAATAAAGTGAAAAGATAAGCAATTTTTGTTAGTTGAGGGTCTTCTTTTGAAAACTGAATGACAGCCCCCTTCGTATCAAAGAGTGAATCAAAAGCATAAGACCTGCCTATACGAGTTAGCAGCGAGATTTCATCATAGGTGCCAAGGGGATAGAGCACATTAGAAATCGTTATCGATTCAGAGCGACCCATTTTCGTCACTTCTGAAGTCAATTCTTGATTAGCAAAATCCCGGAATTGAAAATCAACACGAGACTGATTGCTGGGGTTTCGAAATGCTCCAAGCAAATAAGTTTCAATTGTTTTTGTTAATTCCGGCTTTAAATCGGTGGTGTTGGCAATGATTTTCGCAAACCAGTAAGCATAAACCTGTTCGCGGATTTTTTCTCCTTCTGTGCTGATAATATTTAGAAAGAAATTTTCACCAAGACGGTACCCCCTTACCCGGGGGTTGGCAACAGCAAGCCCCCCATAGATTTCTTTTGGATCGAAAACAATGAACCGTCCATTTAATGTCTTTAAAAGATTGACAATTAGTGTTTGTCTTGCATCTTCTTCGCCGACAATTACCAAAGGGAAATGCTTTGAAGACAGAGGGAGCATTTTATTCTTTATATCAACAATATGTGTTATTGCTAAGGGGTCAGGATAGGATTGTAACATCGGTAAATCGCGAGGTTGTTCCTTTCGCATCCCTTCCACAGGAGGAACCAAAACGCCCAGCACTTTTTGGCGATTAACAGGCTCGAGAAAATTGTCCATAACAAGCTTCTTAAGTAACGCGTGGGGGAGCTCTTTGGTTAGGTGGTAATCAATCAAACTTCGTTCCCCTTGCAGATAGAGCGGCTTACCAATGGCTTTGAGTGTGGGATGAATTTCTGTAGAAACAAACTCATCAAAAGCCATTGCCATTGCAAGAGCCTTGTCATTAATTTGAGAATCAAAAGTTACGTTGGTAGTAAACTGAAAATAGGTACAAAAATGGGCCATCAACAAAACAATAGGATGAAAATATTTCTTTACTTTCACTTTTTTATTAGGATATTTTTCTCGTAATTTCTTTTCATACTTCTCCTTACTTGGGTTGTGAAAGAAAAAGCGATTAAATGTTAAGCTTCCACCACGAAAGCGCCCTAACAACTTGAAAGGATTCCTTTGTTGATTGAGTTTTCGCAATCGAGTGTCAATCACAGAACCGTTTTTGATTATCGGTGCGGTTCCCGGTAAGAGTACAGCAAATACATGGAATGAGAGAGCATGATTTTCAGGGTGCAATTGAATGAGAATTGCCTCATTCATTTTTGACTTTTTATTCCGATAGAGCATTAACGCTGGTTGTTGTTCTACTTTTTTCGTTGTGTTTTCTACTGTAACTTCTGCTGTCACAATGCTTTACCTCACAACAAAACTCGAGAATTAATCCTTAAAAACAGCTAAATGACAGAAAAAGAGTCCGTGAAAGAAAATTTAGCTGTTTTAATACATTTTTTTCGAGTATATTGTGAAGATAATGGTCTCGAGTTGAAAAATTTGACAAGCATTGAAAGTATAAATCACCCTTTTCTCAAAGAGGAAATTGAGCCACGGCTATTTCAACAAACTATTCTTAGCACTTGTATCAAAAAGAATACACTTGTTGTCTTGCCAACAGGCACCGGCAAAACAATGATAGCAATTATGCATGTGGCGTATCTTTTGCAGAACCAAGCTTTACAAGAACCGGGAAAATTTATTTTAATTTTAGCACCGACAAAGCCTTTGGTGCATCAACACTTTCTTTCGTTTCAGCATTTCTTGAGACTCCCAGTAGGAAGCATTGTCGAACTTTCAGGGGCAATCGAGCCAAGAAGGCGACAAGCAATAATTAGAAGGGCGAAAATCATTATTGCTACACCTCAAACGATAAAAAATGACTTGTTAAGCAATGCCATCCAAGCTGAAAACTGTGTTCTAACGTATTTTGATGAAGCACACCGAGCGCGTGGAGAGTATGACTACGTGCAAATTGCAAGGATCATTCATGAATTTAATCCACAATGTCGCCTTGTCGCTTTAACGGCTTCACCTGGATCAAAAAAGGAAGCTATCCTCGAGATTTGCAAGAATCTTCATATACAGGCCATAGAAAGCCGGACAAGAGATGACCCAGAAATTCGCAAATATATTCAAGAAGTCGTTTTCGAGCGCATAGAAGTACCTTTACCCCTTGAGTTTGAGCTTATCTTACAAAACCTCTCGAAACTCGGTGAGCGTGAAATGGCTTTTTTGCGGGAGAAAAAAGTAACAGAGAAGAATTTTGCTTTTCTCTATAAAGGCGAGCTTCTTTCAATGAAAAAAGAACTCACACGAAATTTCAGAGCAAACTATCTCGAGATTATGGCTTGTAACCGCTTACTTTACCTTCTTATTTTACGGGAAACTTTAGAAAGCCAGGGTATCCCAAGCGCCTTCACTCTCATTCAAAGTTGGAAGGAAAAAAACAGTAAAAGCATTCGAGGACTCTTCAACCTCGAGGAATTTAAAAACATATATGAGAAAATCGAAGCGCTAAAAGGAAGAGGAGTCATTCACCCTAAGCTGGTCTTTTTACTAGACATATTAGATAAGACAGATTTAATTAATTCTCGTGTGCTTATATTCTGTAATTTAAGAGCTACTTGCTATGCCATCAGTAATGCTCTACAAGAAAGGGGTATAAAGGCTAAAGCCTTTGTGGGACAAAGTAAAACGAAAGCCGGGGGGCTAAGCCAAAAAAAGCAGATAGCCATTCTTGAGGCATTCAAAAGAGATCGCTTTCCCGTGCTTGTATCAACTAGTGTCTTAGAGGAAGGTTTAGATGTAGATGAATGCAAACTCGTGATTTTTTATGATGGAACGCCTTCTGCTATTAGGAAAATACAACGCTCAGGGCGAACAGGCCGGAAGAAGGCTGGAAAGGTCATCATCTTAACAACACATCATAGTGCAGATACTTCGGCGCATTTTATCTCAGACAAAAAAGAGCGAAAAATGCAACAGCTACTCAGCGACATTTCATGGCTTAATGCCGCTCTTCAAAAACCAAGAGAAGAACCCACTTATGCCTTCACACCCAAAAAAATTCTGAAAGCCTCCCATCAAGAGCAAAACGATCTGCAAGAGGGCGCAGACAAAATTACTGAGGAAGAGGAGGAAAGCATAAACGAAGAAATAAAAGAGCCTTTGATCAGCGAGAAATTATCTTCGTTTAAAATCGCTCTTGAAGACATGAAAAGCTGGGAGAAAAAGAAAAAAGAGAAAGTAGCCAAACAAAAGAAAAGTAAGAAGGAAGAGAAAGTTGTAAAGATCATTGTAGACACTCGAGAAAAAAACAGTAAGATTTTATTCCAACTGAAAAAAGCAGGCATAGAACTCGAGTTTAAGCAATTAAGTACTGGGGATTATGTTTTAAGCGACCGCGTTGCTGTTGAGTATAAAAAAGGTGAAGATTTACTCTCGTCTATAATTGATGGACGTTTGTTCTCACAGTTAGGGCTGTTAACAAATGCTTACCAAATACCCATCCTATTAATTGAAGGATTTCCAACAGGCGGGATTCACCCCGAAGCAATTGCGGGGGCATTAAGCTCTTTTATGATTGATTTTGGTGTTTCCATTATTCAAACGCAGAATTCAGAAGAGTCAGCAACAATACTCAAACGAATTGCTTTACGGGAACAGCAAATGAAAAAACGAACGGTACAAATCCGTAAAAGTATGAGAATGGGCAATCCAAATGAACATGCAATTCAAATTGTTAGCTCTTTCCCGGGGATAAATCGAATATTAGCAACAAGACTCCTCGAAACCTTTGGCACTGTCAAACGAATAATTAACGCTTCGTTGGATGAGCTTAAAGAAATCGAGGGGCTCGGGGAAAAGAAAAGCCAAAAAATCCTGGAAATAATTGAGCAGGAATACCAACAATAAAGTACTAATAATTCGTTACAAGTTCGAAAACTGAATTAAATTCTTCAAACCCTTTTGCACCAATCGTTAAAGGGGGGAGAACTGCTTCTTCGATACCATTTACATCTTCAAAGGAAAGTTCAGTTTGCCCATTGCTCTTTTTAACCAAGCGAAGAGTAACATCACTATAATTACGAACTGTAGCAGAAGCAACCGGCCGAAAAGTATTCAGTCCATCCATTCTAGAGGAAACTTGATTTGTGAATAGAATTGCTTTCTGTTTTCGAAATGCCATTGCTTGTAAAGCGGCCAGGGCTTTACGTAGCAAGGTGAGCGATCGAGCATTGGCAACTTGCCGATAGGTCGCTGTAAGAGAATCAATAATAAGCAAGTCAACAGAAGACTCAATTTGGTCAAGGCCCGAAGCCAGTAATTGACAAAGACCTTTGAAAGAGTACTCCTCTGTTGAAAAGATATTTTCAAGAAAAGCATCAGAAAGAGAGTCGTCACTTTGAATGATGGAGTCCATTCGGATTTCTATGGGGCGCTCTGTTGAAATGATTGCCACCTGCAAGCCGGCTTGGGCCAATAAGAGGGCAATATTAGCGGAGAGAGTAGTTTTTCCACTTTTTGGGGGACCATAAACATGCGTTATACGATTTGTTTGAACTGCTGTTCGACCACTGTCTATTGCAATTAGTTTGAAACAATTAGTTGTCGAGATCGATCGTCCCTCCAACAATTGTTCGATGATGCCCCTCTCCCTCCATTTGGGAAGAGATACCCGGAATATAAAATGTTATAGCAGTGGCCCCGAGAATACCAACGACAATAGCAATCAGAATCCCCAAGCTTTGAAGGAAAGGAACGAGAATAGCGGCTAATAAGCCACACAGAGCGGTGCACATCGCAAACCAAATGACGATGGAACGGACGGAGCACTTCTTTAAATCTTGGACATCTTGGAGTGTGGGGGTGGAATTTACTGCAACAAGAAAACCAAGGACATAAAGAAAAATTGCCAAAATACCCAAGTGGTTCTCAAGTAAAAGGCCGATACTCCCAAGCAATGAACCCAAGAAAAGGCCAATTGCCATAGGAATTACAACAAGTGAGCTGAAAAGAACATCCCAGCGATCGGTCTCTTCGTAAGTAAATTTCAATTGGAAGGGATCACACTCATAGACCTCAATTTGGAAGATTCTTTTTAGCAAGAATTTTTTCAAGGCAAAATTAACACTATAACCAACGAAGCCAATGATTCTTGCGCCTTTCCGTCCAAAAACTAAGACAAGAACCCATTTAAAGAGCAAACCCAGGAGCCAAAAGACAAGAATTAACTCGAGAGCACGATAAAATGTTTCAAGATAGAATGTTTCCATTTGTTTTTTCACCTCATTTACTGACTGTTAATTTCTTCCTCCGTTCCTTCAGAAGTTGGTGACAAGAGCGCTTCACCTTTCACTAATAAGAGGTCTTCTTCTGACATTTGAGAGGGTGTAATAAAATTCTCCGGCGAAAGACCGAGATGGAGGATCATTTTAATTTGCTCTTGCCCTTTCACCAACTTTAGCAGAACATTTCCAAAAGAAAGCTCAAACTTTCGTTTGGTAAGAATGATAGTTTTTTCAAGTTCTTTGACAAGTTTTGTCGCCCTTTCTTGTAAATTTGAAATTGAACCGCCTTCGTCTTGTTTTTTAATTATTAAAAAACAACCTTCTTGACAGTCTTGTATGGAAATTCCTTCCTCCGGGAAATAATCCCATAACAGCTTAAGTGAGAGTTCCTTTTCAAACCAGTCTACTCGTAAAAGTGAGATTGCATATAATGTCTTTTCACTTTGATAGAGCAGTACTGTTTGGTTTTTTACAGGGAGTTCTCTGGGAGTAGAAAAGCTTCTTTTAAAGGGATTTTGAAGAAAGATTTTCATTTGATGGTTCTTAAGCAATGGTTGGACCAAAAAAACGATCCCGAGGTAGATACCAAGTGTTATCACTAATGTCAATATCAAATTCTTCGAAGCGAGCAATGAAATTAGAAATGCTATGAACGTAAGAAGAACGTTTACGAAGTTGGGCTTAAGCTTGGCAAGGGCTTTTTTTAATTTCAAGCGAAATGATGTCGCTTTCGCAGTGTCTGACAGAAGTACGAGATTTTCTGATGTTGTAATCATTTGTTCATTTGTCATTTTATTCATCCTCCAAAGATTCAAGGGTATCATCAATATCATCCTCACCAAGGCTGTCTTCTGCAAAGCCTTCAGGGTCAAAAATGTTCAAATTATCCTCCTCTTCTTCCGGAACAGCCATCTGGAATTCTTCGGGCACTTTTTTCCATTCACGATATTTGAGAACAGAATAAGGAAGAAACCACAACACAAGTACTACAACACCAACAATGGGTGCGCTGGGCCAAATAAAGAAAGGTATCTCCAAGCTGTCAAAACCAAATAGCCGGCCTTCTTTATAGAAAGAGAGCTTACACTGTTCAATTGTTATCTCAAACTCAGTGGTCCAGAGAGAACCACTAAACACCGTAAGATCTAATTCATAGACACTAACACCCAAATAAGGGTAGAGCTTTGCTGTTGCCACAACTGTTCCCTTTGTCGTTTCATTTTTTTCCAAAACGACTACTTGATTGTTTTTATCACGAATAGAAAGCGAAACGCTAACTTGCTCGGATAGTTTAAGTGTTAAGCTAATTTGATATTTTGAATGGCATGCAAGACTTTCATTTTCGATTGTCAATTGTATGAAGCTTTTAAATTCAACTCCACTTCCAATTGTAGAATAACCTTTGAATACTGCCGGAAAAATTGGAACTGGAAAATTGCCAAACGCGTCCAAAATTAGAACGTTTCCAATCAAAAATTTTGAAGCGCTATGAACAATGAACGTTCCCGCGAGAGTTTCTGATGTTTCTTCACTACAACTAATATTAAGGGAAAAACTATTTTGAAGAAATCTTGCAGGCTCATCAAGAGGGATAACAAGTTGTTGGGGGGCATTTGAATCGATAATGTAGGAAAGACGCGCTCGAGGGATAAGAACTTCAAAAAACTCGCCATTAAAAGTACCACTAATATGATAGCCTAACGAATGCGGCTTATCCCCTTGAACACTATACTCAATAATTAGCAGGACTGGCCCCTTAGTAGGTAGGTCGAAGGTGACATTTATGACACTATTAAACGCACCAATTCCGGCCCAATCTAAAGTTGGGGGGAGAAATCCGAGGTCAGAAAAAGAATATTCCTGTAAGGTAGTGCTTTGTTGGTTATGCAAGCTCTTTTCAAGAAAAGGGGGGCTCCCTTGAGACACTGATATTAATTGTGGGAGAAAGAAAAGCATCACGCTTAGGAGGAAAAGAGCAACTACCACTACTTGCTTTGTGTTTGATTTTTGATGGCTTAATACGTAGTTAGGGGATTTAATAGTGCTTCCTCCGCTAGTTCTTTTCTCTCTTATTGGAAAAGGTCTCCTCAATTTCTTCAGCAATTTCCTTCAGACTTAAAACAGCAGGATTTTTCAGGCGGGCCTCTTCTTGCTCCCGCTGTTTTTGCTCTTTTTTAGGAAGAAGGCGCTGGTCTATTTCAACGGAAAGGGTTGAAAGATCTTGGATACTTTTTCTCCCATTCCCATTGGAACCATTTTCCGGCGTTTGTATTAAACCATCTTCTTTAACAGTGGCAACATACTCTTTCACCTCTGCTAAAAGGGGTTCGGAAGGGAGGGGGATTGCTTGCGTGGAAATCTCCGGGACAACTAAATCACCTTCTGGAAGGAGAACACAGGCTGAAACTGCTACAACTGCAGCCTTTGATTTTCGTTTCTTTTTGGTTGAGGGGCTCTTGTTTTGTTCCGCAACAGGTTCTTTCTCCTCTTCTTTTTCCTCTTCTTCTTCTACTACTTCTGAAGAGTCAGCTACTTGGTCAAGCCCTTCTTCTATCTCCTCTTCTACACTGGCTTCTTCCTCCAACTCAATTTCAGGAATATCAAGCACCATTGAACTTTGGTCAGTAATTTGTCCTTGTTTCTGTCGTTTTGCTGCCAGGAAAAAGAAAGTAATTGCTAACGAGATAAAAATAAGCACCGATAAAACTATTGACGTTAATAAAACGGTTGGAAATGCTGAACCGCCTTTTGTAAACTCTTCTAAAAGAAGGTTGCCTTTGGAGTCTTCGACTGACACTTTTAAGATATGGCTTTTTGCATGCGCAACATAGGCTTCGAAAGTGAAGGTGGTTTCTGTTGTTTTCATTACTTGAATTGGTTGACCATCGAGCCAGAGAGAGACATTGACGATTTCATAGAAGGAAACAATTGTTATTAAGCCACTGACATAATCGCTACCTTCGCTCTGTTCCACGGTCCAACTAATAGATACTGTTGGTCTATTCGGGATCACAAGCAAAGAGTCATGTATTTCTCCTGTGGTGACAGCGCCATTTGTTTCAACAATTTGCATGGCTAGCCAGTATGTCCCCAATGGCAGGGACTTTAAGACGATAGACCAGCCACTTAGTTGTTGAGTGTTTTCAAAAAGCTTGGTCATTTGGTATTTTGTGCCGTTTAAGAAAAGATAAACGGCTTCGACGGTTGTTTCGCTATAAATAAGTGCTTCAAAATTGAAGTCCTGTCCCAACTCCAGGATGTTTGTATTCAAATTGTATTTCACTACCTGAGTTTTTCGTTCTATGACAAGCAATTGTTTAACAGGGTAGAATGCGAGGTATCCTTGCCGGTCCTCCACAAAGAGAGTGAGGTTGTAGTGACCAACTTCCAAATCGAAGACAGTTCCATTGTAGACTGTGCCTATTGGTTCTAAATCGTATCTTGTACCGTTAATAGTAAGCCAACAGCTCCCAATTCCGGATTCGTCATAAAAGGCGGCTTCGATGACGAACGGATCTCCTACAAAAAGAATGTCTTCGAATGAATATCCCAGAAGCTCAGGTGGTTCATTTTCAATGACTTCAATAATTACCATTACACTTGTTTTGAAGTAAAGTGCATCTTCAACCACCAAGAAAGTTAGGTTGTACAAGCCCACCTGCTCTGCAGCCCAGGTAAAACTGCCAAGCCCATCAAAGAGAATAAATGTAGAATTGTAAGTACCGTTTACATACACTTGAATGACGATAGAGCTTCCGGCATAAGCATTTTGCGCTTGCAGTTCGACCGTTAAAAACTCAAATGGCACCACCGTAGATTTCTCAAGTATCACCGAAAGTTGCGGCGTAATTTGTGGGGGGCTGGCAACAACTTCCAGATTCACCTCGAGTGTGGTGCTTAGGAAGCAAACATTTCCTGAGTAAGTAATTCGAAGCGAATAAATGCCAATGGAGAAAGGCACATAAAAACCAACCATGCAAATACCAAGATAATTTGTCTGGAATTTTCCGAGAAACAACCAAGAGCCATTCTGCCAGACATACACACTTAGCTCTTGATTGACTATTGGTTGTCCCTGTAGGCTTTGAAGAGTGACATTGAAACTGGTTGTTGAATTTATTATGACCGTTACATCTTCACCTGCAAGCTTTGTTGCCGCCTGTTCTATGAGAAGAGAGGTCATTGCATTTGCCGGTCCAAAATCCACTGCACCCGTATAATGAAGGTTAATGTCATAGCTTCCCGGGATGAAAGCAATTTCAAAGGTAAGCTGAACCCTGCCGTGTTCATCAGTCTGATTTTCACCTAATTGAAGCATTGAACCATTTGAATAGATAAGAAAGAATTGGATTAAACGGTTGCTCAAAGGAGTTCCAAATTCATCTGTTAAAAGCCCATCTACAACGAGTTGATCAAGATAAGTCACGGTAAGAGTAGTTGTTAAGAGGGTCAATTGTGACTCTTTTTGATAGATTAAGACAGAACTAGTTTGTGTTGCACTAAACCAATTATTATCACCGTCGAACGTTAGAATGGAGAGGTACGTGCCATAATCAAGACCGGTAACCTGGAAAGTATATTCAATCTGCCCATTGGCATCTGTCAGGAAGTATTGACTCCAGCTTTGAACAGTTAATAACACGGATAAGTTGGCTATTGGCCGATTGAGTAAGTCTTTTGCTTCTGCACGGATCGTTAAAAAACCATCTTTTGGTGCTGCAGCGGCAAAGACAGTAAATTGAGGGCGCCCTTTTGAGATAACAAGAGTAGCATTCTTTTCTGCGGCTGCGAAGAAGCTGTCTTCGATTATTTGGCAGAGAAATGTGTATTGCCCAACAGAAAAGTCAGGAACAATAATTATCCTCGCAAAGCCATATCTATCTGTTCTGGTAGTAAATGTTAAACCATTCACAATGAAAACGACTTGGGCGTTTTTCACCGCACGAGCATCAATACTAACAAATTGAGCGACAGCTTCTGTCGAAGTTCCTTTCTCGCATAAATGGTCTGTGAAATAAACAATGGGTTTGCATTTGGTAAGAAGAACTTTAAAATAGAGTACTTCTTCCTCATGCTGACTGTTTTCAGCAATTTCCGCCCTGAAAAGATATTCATTGCCAATAAGGTCTAAATAATGATAGTCACTATACAGAGCAAAGCCGGTACCATTGGTGACAATGGAGCCCAGTTTTGTATAAAAGAAGTCATCAAGCAGACGAGCTTTTATTGTAATTATAACATCTGTTGCTGGTTGCCCATCTTCATATGTAGCAAAGAATAGGAAATGAAAAGTCTCGAGGTATTCGACTTCGACGATCTCACCATTTCCTTTTAATGAACCATTTTTAAACAAGAATAAAGTAATAGGCGCACGCCCCACAATCAAAGAAGCATTCTCTTCCACAGCAGTAAATAGTGCATTTTCAGGGACAACTGCACGGAGAAGATAATTGCCTGCTTCTAAAGGTATAGCTGGCCATGTGACCACTGCAAAGCCAGAGTTATTTGTTAACCCTGCGGCAATAAATGACCAACTGGTTCCTGCAAGGTAATAAAATTCAACCAACACACCCATCCAACCTTCTGCAAGGGAGGTAACACGCGCAGAGATAGTCAGGTTTTTATGCCACTGTCCAGCATGATTTGAAAACTCTAGGAGAAGCTCACCTTTTGCAACAGTTGTATTGCCAAAGAGAGAACCGCCGGAATATCCAATAACATAATCGAGAGGTTGGAAAAAGTGGGAGGCTTCGTAAAAGCCGGGCTCAAGTTGTTCTACAGAATGCAAAATGTCTGCTTGTCCGCTACTGTTTGTAGTGAAAATATGAGGGATGTGTTTGTATGTCCCGTTGATTTTGTACCACAATTCAAAATCTAACCCACTGACGGGTTGGTTTTCATCATCTAAGACGAGTACAGTTGTTGTGAGTTTCGTGTAATTTTCTGCACCGGGATTATTTCGATATTGCCCTATAAAATTAATGCCGTACCAGGACAAAGGCTCTGCACTCAATAACAAATAACCTTCTTTGTATGAAAGATCATTCACCCAAGCTTTTAAAGAATAGTTGCCCGGGGCTTGATCAAATTGATGTAGGAGGACTGAAACTCCAGACGCATTGGTTAAAGCAGAACCTATCAATTCCCAATTTGCCCCGTCGTCTAAACTAATTGAATAGAAGACCGTTTTTCCCACAGCAGGATTATCTGTCAGCTCTAAAACTGTTGCCGTTACAGGCGTTTCATCCAGATAGGCAGTCCGTATGGGTTCAAAAAATACTTGATAGGGATCTTGAGAGGGGCAAACAGTAAGCTCAATTGTACCATAGCTTTCTCCATAGAATGTTGAACGCTCGTACCATGCAAGGACTGTATGGTTCCCCTGGTTCGAAGCAATCCATGTAGTTGAAGCCACCCCCACACTATTTACGGGAACATTTTCTGTAATTGCTGAAACATTGGTTAAGAGATAGAAATTTACATCTGTATATACCGGTTCGTAATTCGAATTCCACCAATTGTAAACTGCCATATTATCAGGATTGTCAGCTGATTGGTGAAATTCGAAGAAAGTATTGCTTGTTGAAACTGTCGGTTCGAGAATGAAGTAATAATTCATTCCTGCGCTCAAAGTAATAGTTGTCGCAGCACCACAATAGCTAAAAGGCACATACAACAATTGCCCTGTTGTGTGCGCACTGCTAGCAATGTAACCTGAAATGAGCCCTTCTGTTAAGACAGCTCCATTTAGACCTGTTTTAACATAAAAATTGATGTCCTCACGAATTGTAGGAGTGATATCCACAGCAAAACCGGCTAAGGAGGTTTCTGTCGGGAGAGAAATTTTTATGGCATAACGATTCGAATAGATGCTATCAGAAGTTGGATCATCGTCTATTTTGAGGAGTTTTAGGTCAAGAAAATCCACTCGCCCTTCAGAAACCCCAGTGCCGGCGGATGTTGTTTGGCTGGTGAAAGTTGCGTCACTTCCCTCTGAAAGTGAACTGTTCGCCGTTGTTGTCAGGCTAGTGTAAGATGGCGAAATGATATCATTGATAACGATGGTACCGCTTTCATCATCTCTTGCAGCTTGGAGTCTCAACCTGGTGTCATCGATAGTTCCTTGCAAACCAGCCTTTGATATGGAAGGATGTTCAACTGCAAATGTACTTTGATCTGTTAGGAAGGCTATCTGGTATTGCCACGGATAGCTCATGCTCATGAAGAGGTAAAATGCCAGGATAATCATTACTTTCTTTTTCATTTTTCCAACCTCTGACAGTTTTTTGATGTATCTCACAAGATCTCTCGGGAAATTTTGTTTTTAAAACTCTAAATGAAGAAAAAATGGGTTCATTTTTCGTTCCCGTGCTTTTTGGAATAAAAGTAGGCCAAGTGTTCCACCATTTTGCGAGTATTTTTACAATCTATTGCCCGGGGAAAAACCCCCATAGAAGAGATTCGGCTATCGAGGATAATCCATGCACCACGATCCTTTTCGGAACGGATCATCCGCCCTAACGCTTGCCTAACGGTAACAATTGCTTGTAAAGTTGTCATGAAATGTCTTGCACGATATTCTCCCCAAAAGCGACTGTACTTTTGGATTATTTCGGACAAGGAACGAGAAGGCGGTGGGAAAGGCAATCCTGCAATAATCACTGCTGAAATGATTGATTTGTTATCTTTAACGAATTCTATTCCCTCAGAGATTTTCCCTCGAGCAGGAGCAATAATCACAACAGGTTTTTTAGACTCTTTTACTTGGGCAATCAATTTCGATATTGGTTGTGCCGGTTCTTCAACAAAAGCCGTCTCTAAGGTATTTGCAAAAACAGCGGTCAGTTCATAATTTGGAGTGAAAATGAGTGTATGGCCAGGGATGACCGTTAGCAATTGCTTAATTGCTTGCGTATAATAAAGAAAACGTTTTCGTGTTCGTTCTTTAAAACGCATGTTCATTAAGGGGTCACTTGTCGTCAGAATTATCCTACTAATATTTGCCTTTTCTGAGACCACGGATATTTTGCTTGCTTTTGGGACTCCGAAAAAATCAGCAAAATATCGAAGGGGGCGTAAGGTACCAGAAAGGAGAATCAGCTGCTTTACCCACTGAAAAGGCTGAAGAATCTCTCGAGGGTCTTTTAGATAGAGCAAGAATTTCCTGTCTGTAGTCAGATAGCAATAGCTCAAATTTTTTACAAAATCATAAACAATCAAGCTGGAGCTAATGTCAATTGAGCCCTTCTTGAACTGTTCTTTTAGAAACCGTTTTCCCTTTGTTAGAAGGTCCGTTTTTAACACTTCAGGGATAGAGAGTGAATGCAAACCTGTTTTTTCTTTATAATTTAATAACAAATCAAAGAGAGGATGTGGGCCAATTTCACCAATGGCTTTCGAAAGTGTGCGATAGGAAAGCTCACCGAAGGTTCCCTTTGCCAAATTATGGGCTTCATCAATGATTATTGTTGTATTTGCAAGATCCAATCCCATTTGTTCGAAGAGAAATTCCCGATATGGAGGGTTCAAAAGAAATGGATAAGTTGTTATTACTAAATCGGCTTGCTTTAAAGCCATTTTTATAGACTGATAGGGGCAACTCTCCGGGGAAAGTTTGTTCTGCAGTAGCCAAAGTATTTCTGAAAGGTCAACGCCACCTTTGATCTGTTCACCAATTGCTTCTAAGATTCTCTTGGGGAAGGTGACATTCTCTTCAAAAGAATTCTTAAAAGAATGGTATCGAGCAGGTTGATTACAATCAAAGAGTTGGCAACCTATCTGTGAAAATTGTTTTTGAGTTTTTCTCGTGACGAGCGGACAGACATGGTTTTTCCCCACTAAAGGTAGCAGAGTATAAGCCGGCCGTTTTATTTTTCTATTATAGTCATTTATTAATCCCAATTCGCGAAACCAAGCATCCATTTGCCCCAGCATTTTTGTGAAAATCAAAATGCGTTCATCTTTTTCTTTCCTACTTAACACGGCCGATATTACAGCAGCAGTTTTTCCTACACCTGTTTCAGCGTCAATTAAGAGAGCTTTATTAGTTGCTTTTTGGATAGCAGAGATAATGGAGAACTGTTCTTTACGGTAGGATTGGTAAGGGAAAATGTCATTTAGCCGTTCCCAAAACGTAATGTAATCTTCATCTTCTGCTATGTTTGTTTCAAGATTAATTATCAAGTCCCTCTTTTCGACTGGTTGCTCAAAAGAAACTCGACAGTTTTTTTATAAAAAGAGCTAATTCACTGAGGGAGGAGTGTTTATTTGAAAAATTGATCAAGCGACACTTGATTCTTTTCTTTCTTTTCTTCGTCGGATGATGATTTAGGCGGTGTGGTTTTTTTAGTTGACTTTTTAGCACCACTTTTAGCTTTTGCTTTCTTCGCCGCTTTTGCGGCTGCTTTTGCAGCGGCTTTTTTCTTTTTTTCTTCTTCTTTTCGTTTTCGTTCTTCCTCTAACTCCTTCTCCTTTTTTTGCTGCCATTTAATCAGGATGTCTGTCCAATCCTCTCCCGGTCTATCAAAACTCGAGTGTTGCAAACCACTCATCAATGTTTGGCGCCTGATCCGTTCTTCTTCCATAGCATTTAGTACTTTCTGGATTCGAGCTAGTTTTGTTTTATCCTCTACCAGTGTTTTTAATTGATTATTGTCAAGTTCTAACCAGTAGGCAAGGCTTGCAGCATCTCCAACTTTTCCATTGAGAATTTCTTTCACTAAGAACAGATAGTCATTTCTAGCGATTTGCTTTGAGACATGGGTTTTTTCTGCCACGAGCGTTGCAATGGAGTCCCGTAGCCCCCTAGAAAAACGGGTTTGAGCATAGAGAGCAATTTTTTGTGGGTAAGTGTATTGTTTCACTGTCCTTGATTTGTTATCAACGGTGACACTTACCCCGCCAGTGATCAAATCAAAAAAATACGACAACAATCGCCAATTTTGCCGGCGAATGATTCTTCCAAGGTATCTGTCAGCATCAGCAATTGTGGTATAAACTGTTGCCAATTGCTTTGTAGAGGTGTGTTTCTCAGCATTTTCAAACACCCAGAGAAGTAATTCATCATAGGGCATATTGACGCCATCTATTGCACGTTTCCCTTCAAGGAATGTTTGTGCCATGAAAAGATCTTTAAGAACCTCTTGAATATCCTTTGCTTTGTCCCTATTCGGACGCAACAGCTCAATTGTTGTTACTTGCCCTTTCTTTAATTGGAGAACTGTTCCTTGTAAGTCATTGATAGCACTTCGTAAATCCCCCTCGGCGTTTTCAGCAATGAAGATAAGGTCCTCAACATCCAGTTGAACTTTTTGTTTGTAACAAATGGATTTCAAAACTTTCAAAATGTCCTCTGTTGGTAATGGTCGATAAGCGATAACTTTCGCCAATTTGCGCAATGGGGTTAACTTGCTACTATAAGCATCGTTTGCCGTACAGATTATGGGGATTGATGCTTCTTTTATTACTGTAATTAATGATTGAACACCACCACGATCCTCCCGCCCAGCCAAGCCATCAACTTCATCAATTAACAGGATGCGTTTCCCTCGAGCACCTTCTGTTAATGTGCCCTCTTTAGCAGAGCTTCCGGCAATTCGCAAGACAGAATTTTTGTTTCTGGTATCACTGGCATTCATTTCCACAAGTTCATATGAGCGTTCTTTTGCCAGTGCGATAACACTACTGGTTTTCCCCGTTCCAGCCGGCCCATGTAAGAGGGCCACCTTCCGCTTCGCATTAACTGACCAAGAGTCAAACCATTTCCGAAGGGATTCTACTGCTTCAGCATTTCCAACAACTTGCCCTAAATTACTGGGGCGGTATAACTCTGTCCAAGGAGTGATGTCTACGCTCAATGTTCGACCTCTATATTCAACTACTAGTTATTAGGAGTGTTCTTATTAAACTTGATTATTATTTTTAACTTCAACATAAAAGCTTAACGGCAAATAAAAACAAAGAGAAAAAAAGAGGAAAGTGCAAAGGGGGTTTTTTACCCCAATCTTCTGGCAGTTTCGATTTGTAAACCATCTTCTTCAAGGTTAACCGGATAAAGGCGTGTGTCATAAATCGCCTTGCGTAATTTTCTTACGCGGAATGTTCGTTGTAATTGGTCCGATCGCTCTCGCAAATAGAAGTCTATAACACCATCAGCAATATGACTGAAAAGGACCTCTGTTTTAGGGTCATGCATTCCCTTAACCATAAGTAAGAGATGAACACCACCAGTCTTTCGTACAACTTTCGTAGTGAAATTCTCAATCAGCTCTCTCACCTGGTTTTCATCATAATCCAGTAAGAGATGCGATACAGAATCAATGATCGTGAAGGGTTGAATGGTTTTTGCAACAGCATTAATAAATTTCGTTCTTAAGAGATTTATCAAACCTTTATCCCAGGCAATGACCGGTGAAGAATCTTCTTGAGCATATTTTGCCCCATAGGCATCTACATATGTCCACGTGCCTAATGATTTAAAAGTTTCAAGATTCCACCCAAATGTCATCATCTCAAGATCTATTTCTGATGGAGGCTTATCAACAGAAACATAAAAGACTTTTTTGCCTGCTTTTGCTTGAGCATACAACATTTGCATGGCAAAGATCTCATGCCCTGAACCAGGTTCTCCTAATAACAAAATTAAAGAGCCATCTGGGACACCTTTCCCACCAATTGCAACATCAAAACCTGCTATCCCACTCGAGACAAACTTACCTTGAAATGCATCTGCTAATGGAGACTTTGTGGGTATTTTTTTAAAATCCATCTTTCTTTAGAACTCCTTTGGAAATTTTTTCTCATTAATTTTAACCGAAACCATTTGAAAATCTTTGTTATGGGGGCAATTAATAGTCCTCTACTTCTTTGGCGCGTTCCATCATATGCTTTATCATATAAAATGGGCCATAAGAAATATAAAAAACAGTCAAAGCCGCCATTAACCCCGCAGGATAAATGATAAATTGGAACGGCATAGCCACCACTGTAACAATAGTTACTGCAGCCAACCCCAGGAGGAAAATTTCCAGCGCATTTTTCCGTAGTTTTGTTGTAGGATATTTGGTTCGAATGATCATTAGTGTTGCTGTTATGACCATAAAAATTAGGCCTACAACAGGAATTGCAATAGTATCCACTAGTCCCAGCTGTTCCTCGAGGTAAAGCTTAATGATAATATAGCTTGCTGCCGCACTCCCGGCTCCAGGGGCGGGGATACCATGAAACCACTTTTTACTCGGTGATTTAGTGAACCTTACTAATCGAAAAATGGTGCAAAAAGCAAAATAACAACCAACAATAACAGTCACAATTGCAAGAGCCAGGGCACTTCCAGAACTGCCTAAAATAGGCAGGCTTAGTGCAATGACTACCGCCGGAGCAAGACCAAAAGTTATTGTATCTGCGACAGAATCAACTATGGTGCCAAAGAAGCCTGGCTTTTTCTGGGCAAGCCGCGCTGGTATGCCATCTGAAAAGTCGAAAATTATCCCAAGGAGGATTAATTTTGCAGCCCAAAGAGCATATATAGGGTTTCGAGGGGCAATTGCCACCAGAATAATAGCAATCACTCCTGAAGCAAAATTCAATGTTGTTATGAAATTTGCGAGAATTTTAAAGAAAAGCCGCACACCAGGAGAAAATTCAGGTATGGACCAGGATCGAGTTTGCTCGCGTTCTTGCTGTTGTTCTTCTTGATTAACGCTTTTGTTAGAAGTAGGTTCGTGGTGCAACATTTCTGTATTATTGCTCTTTCCTGGCAATGATCATTTCACCAGATCTAATTTTATCATTTAACTTTACAACAGGTTTATAACCTGAACTTTTGGGAAATTCAACACGCATTGCAGAACCAAAGCGAATTAAGCCAAACCGCTGATTGCGTTCCAGGTGGGTTCCAGGTGAGACATAACTCACACATCGCCAAGCAACAATCCCGGAGATTTGAGTGACTCGCATTTCGAACCCTTCATCAGTTTTCAAGTCGACATGTTGCCGAGCATTTTTATCTTCATATTTCCGTTTATACCACACAGGCCAGAAAGCGCCATGTTGCTTTTGCACATTGATAACTGTTCCACTTAAGGGCGTACGATTAATATGAACATTGAAAATGGATATCTGAATTTGAATGCGGTAGTTGCCGTTATCCAGTTCGTCTATCGCAACGATACGACCATCAACAGGAGCAACCATAACACCTTCTTCTTCCGGAGCAATGCGTTCTGGGTCTCTGAAAAAGAACAGGCTAAAGCCAAGCAATATCCCAAAAGCAGCAACAGGAATGAGCAAAAACCACGATAATGGCACAAAAATCATTGATGTAGCAAAGAAAAGCAAAGAAGTTAAAATAATGGGTTCTGAACCTTTAGCTAACATCAATTTTTTCATCCTTAGTTTTTATGTGACTATCCTCCCAAGTTTTAAATATTCGCTTTTGTTTCTTGAAAGGATATTTTAAATCATTTATTATACTATTTAGGGACTATTTATTCTTTTTCTTATTTAAGCTCTGTAATGACCTTTAATGCTTCGTCCACATGTTTTTTCGGGTTAAATTGTGAAACGAAGATATGCCGAATAATACACTTTTTGTCAATAATAAATGTTGCCCTTCCCGGGATTAGTCCCAGAGTGGCACGAACACCATACAACTTCCGAACGGTGTTATCCTTATCACTTAAAAGGAGGAATGGCAGGTTATGTTTCTCTGCAAATCGTTGATGAGCTGCGAGAGAATCGCCACTAATACCGATGACCTCTGCGCCTGCTTTGGTAAATAATTCATATCGATCGCGGAAACTACAAACCTCAGTTGTACAACCAGGGCTCTCATCTTTAGGATAAAAGAAAAGAACGATTATCTTCTTTTTCAGGAATTTCTTTAAGCTAATTTCCTTTCCATCTTGATTTGGAAGGGAAAATAGGGGCGCTTTCGTCCCTACAACTACTTTTGTCTTCTTATTTTTAGAGGATATGTTAATGCACCTTTCTTCTTTTTTTCTACGAGAGCTATTCATCGACAAACGAAATCTCAAACTCGCAATATTTGTCTCCTAACCCATGGCATTTTGTTTCCGTGACAACGCAATCTCGGCTGGTGAGAATTTGGATGCGACCAGCTAAATAGCCGGCCATAAAGTCACAGAAGGTTGTCCCTGAATTTTTCGCCCCTGAAGACATTGCACATTCAAATACGCGAATTTTAAGCTCATCACCATCTTCAATGATAGCAACATCAGCGCGCTCTTTTGCTGCTTGAATCATACCGAAATGGAAAAATTTATTGAGCACATAGAGGGCTTGTTTGAGATTTAAGGGCCAAGAATAGTTCTCATCTTCAAGGTATCTTTGAAGAATATCCCGGCCAGGGCCAAAAATCCCTAATTGCATCCCTGCTGCATAAAGAAGGGAGCCGGAGAAGGGATCTGTCATCTTTAAATTCACAATGGCTTGTTGCAACTTAGTGAAATGCACCTCATTGCCAATATTCCCACGGTTAAAAACGTCCTTTGGACTAATGAAAGATTCATGTAGGCGTGTAGAAATATCATGAAGAATTCCTTGAAAGTGCTGGTTACGGTCCTCGATGACATATTGCTCCTGGTATTCGGCAATATTGCGAGTAATCCGTTCATCGGAGACTTGAATTTCGAACTCGCAAAACTCATGCCCCGTTCCAATACATTTTGTTTCATGAACAACAGCATTCCGGCCTGTCAAAGCTTCTATCAAACCAGCCATTTCCCCCGCTGAAAAATGGCACAATGGTTCACCAACAAAAGGTGCACCACAAGCACTGGCAAGACCATAAATACGTAAAATTGCCAGGTCGTTTTCGATTTTGATGATTTCTGCTGATTCGGCCAATTTCATTGGGATGTTAATGCTCTCATTGTCTGAGAAATATTTTACCAGGCCTTTTATTACTTCTTCAAAACGTTCCTTTGCTCGAAATTCTGTGCCAATATCTGGGTTAAGGGTTATCATAAGGTAAGTTCCCACACCATAGAGCCCCACATCACGCCCAGCCTGATAGAGCAGATGGGGCACAAGGCTGTCAAGGGCGATTAGAGAGACCATCATCTGTTGCATGACCCCAACATGAATGTAATCGCCAATATTGGGGCGAATGAATTCCTCATTCATAATTGAATCGAAGCTGTTTTTACTGATAGTTAAGAGCGTCTCTTTGCGAGTATCGAATGTTTTCACCCGGCTCATAATGGAACCTGTCACACGTTGCCATAAAAGATCACGAATATCACTTTCTGTGACCAATCCTTGAAGAACAATTTCGTCATCTATCATAACGGTTGGGAGATGCATCACATGGTATTTCTCGGCTATCTTGGGGTTTTCTAAAACGTTAACGGTACTTATGTGACACATATCCGAATAATAGGTTCCAACCAGCTTGTGAACGATTCGTTCGACATTCGGGCAGGCATAACAATCGGGCGAAGTAAAAACAAGCATTCGTATTGGAACATTAATATCTTCAGACATGATAACTCACAATAACCACTTTATCTATCAAATTATTCACTATTAAAGGTTTAAACTTTTGAGTAGTAATTAGTATTGTTTCCAAATTCTAAAAGCTTTTTGTTGTAGAAAAACACTATCACATGTTTAAAAAAACTCCGAAGAAAAAAATCGGTCAAAGTCACACAACTATTTGAAGAAAAGAAATGACCGGCGCGAAAGGCAAACCAAGATGATAATTGCTTAAGCGCCTTCAGCGGTCACTTGCTCGAGTAAAGCTATGGCATCTAATAATTCACGCTCGAGGTCAATCCCCAATAATCCTGCTAAAGCAAGGGAGCTCATTACAGTTTCAAGAAGCTCTTCTTTAATATCCTCTTTTTGTTCGGCTAAAATGGAATCATTGATCATTTGACCGGCAAACATATTGAGCATTTTTTCACCAAGCATTCGTAAAGGATTGTTTACCCCGGGCGTACTTAGCTGTCTTACAGATAAGCGGGAATTTATTAGGTCCAAGAGTTTTTCCTGGGTTTCTTGTATTGTGATCATTTTCTTCACGGCGGATTTGTTTTATTGAATATATGTTCAATGAATCACATATTTAAAAGTATATACTATCTGTGTAATATTTAGGTATTACCCTAATTATTTAGACAAACCAAAAACTTTATAGATGATTACTTATACATTATTAGTAACGAATATAGGTCTATTTGGTAGTAGCGTCCGCTCTCCCTTGAATGAAAGTTCCAGTGGAAATCAAGGGGAGGGGGACTGAGCTCAAACCAGACAAGTGACATGAGCAGGTGAAATAAGTGACAACCATTGTGGAATTCTCGAAGGCGTATTCAAGACAGACACAACGAGTGATGGATGGTAAAGCTACGTTCCTAGAGAAAGTACGAAAGAGTCAATTAGTGACCTATTCTTTGGAATATTTCTCCAGTTGTTTCCTCGACGACAAGCGACTATTAAAGGCAATAAATATGCGATTGTACAATTTCAAAGCGGATCATCGCCCTGAAACAACCCAATATGTAATCTCTTGGGAAGACATTCCGCATGATGAGGGGCTAAGTTGGCAACAATTCCAGGTGAAAGTGAATCGTTATTTAAAGGACTTTCTTGAAGAGTTACAAATGCATTCCAATGTTTTTGAAGGGCCATTGTAGAATCTCCGGTAGAGTGTAAGCAGCAGACTCCTTGCTGTAGTTAGTGGTAGAGTACTTTGATTTGAGGGAGAACAGCAATATGTATTCTTATCAAAAAACCAAAAGGTTAGGAGAGATAACTTAAACTATTCTGAAAGGCAGGAAAAAACAAAACTCTCAGGGAGAAGTGGTCTCTAAATAAAAGCGCTGGGAAAAAGCGCCCCGTGCAGCGCGTTTCTGTTTGCGGAGGGATTCAAGAGCAGGCATCGAAAGGGCCTTTAGGTCCAGGATTGCTAGAATGATTTCAAGAATATCAGCCAATTCTTCAACATTCTTACTCTCTTGAAATTCTTTTGCTTCTTCAATTAATTTTTCACTCAGAGCTTGAAGAAACGCATCATCATCTTCAAGAATTGAAACCTTAACTTTACGCCCTTCTGCTCGGATAATTTCTGGGATTCGATCCCGGACAAGTTTATGGATTGCGGTCATTTTCGTCGGCTTACTCCTGTGATTCCTCTAGCTAAGTAAAGTCAGTGATTGATTAAAAAACTATTTTCTATAGAGTTTAGATTTCGGCCAAAAGACTTAGAAAGATTAATAGTTTTCGAAGGAGCTAAAGATAGCTAATGATGGAGGAACTGTCCTAATGGGTGTGACCAAACTCGGAGATCTTTTCCCGCAAAGAGATGAAATTACCTTTGATGATTTACATGAGAAGGCAATTGCCTTTGATGGCAATAACATTCTCTATCAATTTTTAACACGTATTAGACAATCCGATGGGAGCTTATTAACCGACGAGAATGGAAATGTTACAAGTCACCTCTCCGGCTTACTGTATCGTTTGACTCGCATCGTTGAGAAAGGAATTAAAGCCGTGTTCATTTTTGATGGACAACCACCAGAAGAAAAGATGAAAGAATTAGTCCGTCGTAAAAAAGTCAAAAAAGAAGCCGAGATTGCATATGTTGAAGCATTAGAACGTGGGGATATGGAATTAGCTCAGCGCTATGCTCAAAGAACTGCAAGATTAACGTCTCCAATGATTGAAGATGCTATGAAATTCCTCAAATTTATGGGTATTCCTGTCATTCAAGCGCCCATGGAAGGAGAAGGGCAAGCAGCATTCATGGCAAAAAAAGGCGATGTATGGGCAAGCTGCTCCCAGGATTATGATAGCCTTCTTTTTGGAGCGCCAAAGCTCGTCAGAAATCTAACAGTCTCCGGAAAACGCAAACTTCCCCGTAAAAATGTCTATATTGAAGTCAAACCTGAATTAATCGACCTTGCACAGTCCCTTAAGGCCCTCGAAATTACAAGAGAACAACTGGTCGATCTTGCTATCCTATTAGGGACAGACTTTAATCCGGATGGCATAGGGGTCTCAGGCATAGGGCCAAAAACGGCATTAAAATTGATAAAAGAACACCAAACCATCGAAAAAATACTCGAGTTGCCTTCGATGAGTGCGGCTCAAAAAGATTTGGACTTTCAAACTATACGTGACTTGTTCCTCAAGCCCAAAGTCTTAACTGATTATACGTTGGAATGGCACTCACCCGACATTGAGGGAATAGTGGATTTTCTCTGTGGACAAAGAGGTTTTAGCGAAACAAGAGTTCGAAATGCTTTAGAAAAAACGTTGAAGACTATTGAGGAGCGAAAACAACAACCAACACTTGATGCCTTCTTTTCTTCGAAAAATTAGAAGAAATCAACGAGGGCATTTAAAAAGAGAAGGGAGGAGCAGAGGAAAGCCCTTTAACACATTTCGCCTTCCTCAACGACAGTAAAAACACCGGCAGCTTCCATTTCACCAATCAAAAAGTCAAAACAATCTTTGATGGGAACAGTCATATCTGGCGTTTCCAGTTCAAGATGGATGATAAATTCCTCGATCTTGTCATATTCTAAAATCACCTGGCTAATATGCGGTTTCGTCTTTTTATTTTTCTTTACGGAGTTCTCATAAGTAACTGTTATAATTTCCGAGGTACCTTCTCTTTCGATATTGCGAATCATAATGTGCTTTGTTGCAAGATAATCTTCGAGTTTCTGGACATTGCATTTCTTACCAATGGTATAAGCACCTCTTTGTCGTCGAACCGCTGAAGATTCGAGACGTGTTTTTCCAATACGCAAGAAAAGGAAGACAAGGAACCATAAAATAATGGTAATTGCAAGAACAACAATGCCACCAAAACGATCTAAGCCGAGAGCAGCGACCCAACTATTAGGTATTGAGTATTCACCGAATAACATTAAAACAATTTCAATAATTACCGAACCGGCCAAGATCAATTCAATAATACTTAGGGCATCACTTGCACGATTATTGGATTCGGTCATTTGTGCCATCGATTTTTGATTTTGGGCCATAGAATCTGACATCTGACGCATGTGTTTTTCAGCCAAGGCATTTGAAAAGTCTCGGAGAGCAACCATTTTGGATTCTAATCCTTGGATGACTTTCTGGGTGTCGTTTACACGCTTTGTTGTTATTAAAGAGTCATTACGCAGCTCTTGAAGCTCTAAAAGCACAGGATCATCAGGAGCACGAGAAGGAGCATGTTGTAATAAATCATTGCTAAATTCATTTATACTGTCACGAAGATAGGAAAGAATATCATGAAGCATAATTGCATCGGAACTTGCTCGAGTAATCCAATTTTGAGCGCGGGTTAAACTGGTGATATCACCAAGCATTGCCTTATCAATATCCTTTTCGATATAACGCGACTCGTCCCATAGATGCCAAATAATTGCAGAGTAGTCATCTAAAAACATACGAATGGCATGGGAAAAAGAGCGTTCAAGAAGTGATTGTTCGTATTTTTGGTGATGTGAAGTAACAGCAATAATCGCCATACTACCGAAGAAGCAATAACCATCATCTAATGTTTCCACTTTATAAACAATATTCAGAATTTGTTCGAGTTCATTTTGTAGCTCTTCCCCATCTAGGAAATCTTCGGGCATCTCAGGCCGAACAGAGATATCTTCAGCCAGCAGTAAGACATATTTCGTTCTCTTTGAAGCTTGCCCCATGTAGGTTAATTCAAGAAGATTCCGCTGGTATTCAGTCAGAAGTGAATCTATCATTTTTGTTGTATCAAGGGTGAGATCTACAATGATCCTTGTGAGAACATCCAAAGATACCCAACCATCCTCTGATTTTTCAACCTCGGTTAATTCTGCACCATAAACAACGCGTCCCCACGAGTTTATATAACCGCTAAGAATCTCTGTTTGAACAATACCTTCATCTTCAGGATAGTTTAACTTGGCAACAAAAGAAACAAATTCCGATTGTGCGAAATCTTTTACAATAACATGACAGGAAATCCCTTCATCGCGAAAAATCATTTCATTTGGAAACTTATCCTTATAAGCAGTGACAATGTGCCCCCGGCGACGATGAAAACTATCCAGCTTAATATTAAGAGCAGACATCTGGTTTCTATCAAAAGGCAACCATTCAACAAGAACAATTTTTGGATTCTTAAGTTTGATTTGCTCGCTTAATACATCGTCAATATTTCCAACTGCTGTCATTCTTCATTGCTCCTTTGTGTCTTTTTTAATGAGAAATGGGAAGAAATAAGGTTGAGTGTTGTAAGAGACATCCTCCGGAATAATGAGCGGGATGTTTTCAACATATTTGCAGTCCGCACATTTCATTATAAAAGCTGAATTTTCAACGTTGATGTTCAAATTGTAATTAGGGCTTTTACAGAAGGGGCATTGAAAGAGAGTATCAACACGGTTTCGAATATCGTTCTCAAGGGATTTGATAACATTTACTGAATCCTTTGTTGGTCTATAGCCGGTAATATAATCATGTTTCTCTGAAGAAACACGAATGGTTTCTAAGAGACCCAACTCACGAAGATCTCCCAAGTCGTCCTCACACTCCTTGGAAATATTAACAAATTTCCTGCCTTGCCCCAAGAAGGAAGTAGAAATTGGTGCATAGTCATATTCATTGAATAGCCCCTTTCGGATGCCATGAAAGATCAGTGCTTGTAAAGGCGTCTCTTTTATCCAGGATGTTGGGCAATTCAAGGAATCTGTCAATCGAGCAATTAAATAGAGCAATTCTTTTTGCTCAGTTGTTAGAACGGGTTGTTCATCACTCAACTTCCAAACCTCAGAATAACCAACTAACTAATTTATGTTTTTTATAGTTTATTGATGAGGTAATACAAAAGATTCTCGAGAGAGAAAAATGAAAAAAGAAAGAAAAAAAAGAGAGAGATGGAAAACCATCATATCATGGGATGTTTTCCGGTAAGGACAGAGATGATTTTGAGGAGAGTTAGACCAAAACGGGTCTTAAAGTCAAACTTCTTTGCAGTCACAGGAACTAAGGCGAAACGAATATATGGACTGTCTGCCAAAAGTAAGGCTTCCCGCTCTTTGGAAATAAGGTCAATGTTTTTGAGCAACTCAGGGAGAAAACCAGAAATATTTATACCCTGGACGGGATATTGGATTTCTCCGTTTTTAATGTACCAACCAAAGCCCGTCACTGAGAAGCGTCCGGAACTCGAGTCGGACATATGCATACCCATAAGTGAGCGGAGAAGGAACCCTTCTTTCGTCTCGGCGAACATCTCTTCTTTTGATGAATCACCCGGTGCAACTTCTGGGACGGTTTGACTTATTGAAGGATAGGTTTTCACTGGGTCACCTCCAAAGCCAAAAATGCCCATTCGTGTGCTTTTACCATTTGACTCGAGACCAAGTTTATGGCCGTAATAACTGTCCAAGAGGTATGTTTGTAGCACGCCTTTCTCAATAAGAACTGTCTTTTGTTGAGGCGTTCCTTCAGCATCAAAAAGGCTCCGATTGATTTTTTCAGTGTTCAAACCATTATCAATCAAAGTGAAATTTTCCACGGCAATCTGGTTCCCAACTTGATCTGAATAAGGAGTTGCACCACGATCGACATTGTTTCCTTGGAGTTGAGTGAATAACAAAGAAAACAACCCTCCAAGAAGGCCAAAAGAGGCTTCCGGTTCGAGGATGATTGGGACTTCCTTATTGAAATTCATGGTCTTTGGTCCTGCTGCGCGAAGTGTCTGTTTTATCGTTTCTTGGGCTAAAATGTCATAATTAAATCCTTTCAGAGTTGGAGAGCCATGAATGCCATACGAATAATTGGGGATTAGGCCTTTTGTCGTAATTGCCGCTGTAAAGCCCCCAATGCCACCACCTTGTGAGCTAATATCAACACCATTTGAATTGATTAAATGGTCTTTGATTACTGTTAAACTCAATTGTCCTTGCAAAAATTTGAGTGATTTTACCGCATTGATTTTTTTAATGACATGTTCCAAGCCATCTGCAAGTGAATCAGCAGTAACTGTAAGTAGCTCTTCGTCAAATGTGAATTTAACCGGCGGCGGTGAGGCGGGTTGAGGGAGAGAATGGTAATCAGGGTCAGGTCCTTTGGACCGTGCATTTTGAAGCGCAGCTTTGATCGTTGATTCAAGGCGGGCCTTTGTCAATGTTTTCGTAAAAGCAAAGCCAATATTTTTGTTCGCCACCACCCGAATTGAGAGCCCCTCTGAAATGCCTGTAGTTGTTTGTGGGATGCTCTTTTCAAGCCCAATTGAAATCTCCCGAGAGGAGACGGCATAGGCTTCAAACTCTGTTGCACCTTTCTTTTCTGCAAACTTCAATGAAAATTTGAGTGCCTCATCTAATGTAAGTTCTTTTGCCATTCTTTTTAACCTCCAATTGTCATTAATTTGACAGCCATCCATCCTGCACCTGTGCCAGTGGGAGCACGCTGACCATCTTTACCACAGAAACCGACATTCGCTGAGGGGTCGGCCATTTTATTAGAAAGGCCAATAATCTTGCTCAGAGTATCTAAAGTATTGCCGGAGAT
>Ga0190349_1000094_pt1 | contig 32142 bp, 28 predicted proteins | sample 48721378_MG_FD_179798 | JGI IMG/M metagenome (GOLD analysis project Ga0190349, IMG submission 179798) | Hydrothermal vent microbial mat bacterial communities from Southern Trench, Guaymas Basin, Mexico - 4872-13-7-8_MG | ecosystem: Environmental > Aquatic > Marine > Hydrothermal vents >...
CTCCAAATTTCTAAAATTACGGTTGACCAAGGCCTTGATAACCCAATTTTCAGCCAAAGGTGAAATGGTAATGATTACCCGGCCAGCGCGGCTAGCTTCCCAGATCTCCAGCGCTGTTCCCATGCTAGCTTCGGGTAAATAAGCAATCAGCAGATCAACGGAGGCTGCTTTACGGAGATGGTCAAGAAAAACTTCTTTAAGTTTGGCCTGGTCATAAGTAAGACTCCGCGGATGATTTTCATACGGGCAATAAATCTCAATATTTTTGACGCGGGAAAGAATTTTTTTTATCTTCGGACGATAGTCCTGATTATGAAGGGATGGTTCTTGCCGTGAACCCTGCATTATCCCGGCTAAAAATACCTTAAACTTCCTTTTTACTTTGGCCATCTCTGAATTTAACTTTTTTTAACTTAGGGAATAAAATAATTATAATTTAGCTAAAAAATATTATAGCTTTATTGGAAAAATTATTAAGCATAATAATTTATTATAATCTTCCTCCATTGTCCAGGTCAGCTTTTTCCCGCATGGCTCACCTCCTGTTTTTTTAGTCAAAACAATAGTATACGGTGAGCCATCAATATATTCCATCACGGTTTAGAAATGCTTCCCTTCATCAATTCAAGCTCAAGGCTTTATGGCTTCTGTTTATTCAGGCTTTTTACTTTTAGCCCGATACCAATTTACCAAGTTAAAGAAAAGTTATTGTATTGCCCATTTAGTTAGTTTAAAAAATAGGGTAAATGGGTAAGCTGTGACCTATTTTATTTTCGAGAAAATAGGGTAAATGGGTGAGCTGTCACCAGAATTAACTGTTCCTAGTTTTCCTCCCTCCCAGTTTCAAAAATTTAATGTCACCAGTTTTCTTCCTCAGTTTTCTAAAAAATAGGGTAAATATGTATTGTGTCACCAGTTTTCTCACCAGTTTTCTCCACACCAGTTTTCTCCCAGTTTTCTTGGAAATAAACTTTTAACAAATCCAGCTCAGCACGCCTTGATTATTAAGACAACTAAATCTTATTATAATAAGAAGTTCATCAGCGCCCAAGAAGGAGGCCAAGATATGGTTGTTAAGCGGATTTTTCACAACCCAAGTTTCATAATCTTGTTTTTCTTGCTTTTCTTAATTTCCTTTCTTGCCAAGGCTTCTAACCTTCCCAACAGCTCATCTAATTTTTCCCCTTACTGGCACCAACGGGCCAGTCTTTTCCGGCTGTTGCCTGATACACCAGGGGAAATTATTTTCCTCGGAGATAGTCTTACTGATGGCTGTGATTGGGCCGAAATTTTTCAAGATTGGCGGGTTAAAAATAGGGGGATTAGTGGGGATACAACTGCCGGCGTCATAGCCCGCCTTGATGAAGTGGTCTCTTCAAAGCCGGCTAAAATTTTTTTAATGGTTGGCGTTAATGATTTAGCTCAGGGGAAAAACCCGGCCGATATCATTAACAACATTAAACTTATCGTTAAAAAAATTAAAATATCCTCTCCACAAACCAAAATTTACCTTCAAAGTCTTCTCCCGGTTAATCCTTCTTTCCCTATTTTCCCTGACCATGTCAATAAGGCGAGTCAAATAAAACAAATCAACCAAGTGCTGCAACGTGACGCCCCACGGTTAAAAGCGGCTTTCATTAATCTTTATGATTCGTTTGCCACTTCCGAAGGTTATCTTAAATCCGAATTGACTAATGACGGTCTTCACCTTACGGGAAAGGGATATCTCCTGTGGAAATCCCTTATTGAAGTTTACCTTAAAACGAACCCATAAATCACTGATAGTCTTTTATTTTGCCTGAATAAGATGGATTTTTAATGGGGGTGGAAAATAATATTTAACTCCTTCAGGTGTGGCTAATGCCCCGTCATGAAATTGTAATGATAAATACTCACCTTCTCCCCATTCGGGCATGGGCACGTAAACCCAATATTCTAAATAAAAATGATGATTAGGGGGCAGTTCCATCGCCCGCTGCCAGTCAGGACCCAATGGGCCAAGGCGAGGAGCATAAATTCCCGCTCCGGCGGCATGCATATCAAGGGGAACTTGAGTCTTTTGAGGATCAAGCTTAGGGTTAAAAATTTGACGATTGATATAAATATAGCCGGCCTTGTTGATTTCTTTCTTGAGGATTTCAAAAGTTTCCCCGGCCGTTCGTCCTGATTTAGTGTGGTTTTCAATGATTTTTCGAACTTTTAGGGCATCAGACCAAGCTCTTTTAACTTTAGGTGGAACTTGTGTTTCCCCCGGAGGCAGGATGTAGCCATATTCGAAACAAACATCATAATGATTGCCAAAGGGCCACCACTGCGGTTCCAAAAAGCACCCACTCTGGCAACCGCCTTGCAAGCAGATTAAGTCCCCTGGTTCGAAAATGTCATCATCTCTTTTATGTTGACCATTTTTTCCGACCACAAATCGAACACTTTCAATATCTTGAAGTTTAGTTTGGCCGGGAATAATCCGGTTAAAATCCTTTTTTAGATTTTCATCAATCCATTTCCTCATGAGTTTAAAAAGGGCAATTTCACTCTTCACCCGCCGGGCCAAAAACTCGGTGATCAGGTATTCCGCCGAAACAATTCTTTGCGCATACTTCTCCCCTATTTCTTTCACCAAGAGCCGGTAATCGGTATAAGAAATTCCATCACAGCGCAACCGGGGTTCTTCATAAAGTACGGGTGAACCCAATTTTTCTAAGTAATTTAAAGCAATCCGGTGGGGATCACGCTCAGCCACAAATTTTCCTAACCCTTTAAAACGAAAATCCAATTCAGTCTTGGGCCCCCCCGGCCATTCAACCCCACCCAGCTTATAAAACTCAATCAGCGGATACCTGTATTCTGGAAAATGAGTTAGCGGGATTTCAAATTTGGGGGTGATGATTAAATCATAAGCACCACTTTCTTTAACTTCCTCTCGACAATATCCCAGAACAGCTCGTTCCACTCTATCCCCCCGAAGAGTAAAAACAAACACTCCCGCATCACTGCCTAAATTACCCGAGAGAGGATCGATATTCCCTTCTCGCATAACCTGAATCCACATATCAATCTGGTATTTCTTCATGAGCTGAGGCAAGACGAGATCAAACTTTTCTTGCTTAATCTTGTTCATCAACTCCTTTATCTCTTGGCGATCCAGAGAAAAAGAAGAAGCTGGGGGCGGTAAAAAAATCGACATAAATAATAAGAGAACCAGGGTAGCAATTCCTTTTTTCAAGCTCTTCCTCCTTTAAATTTTTATTTCTTCAACAATTTTATCATTTTAGTTTAAATATTAAAAGAATTTACACTTATCCAAGTAAAATCATTACTGTCCCAACGTTTATTAAACGGAAAAATTTGTGTTGATATTGTTGAAGTTACACGATAAAAAATGGAATTTTGTTTCAAATCGATTATGATATATTTCATTGTAATTTAATTGAATTCAATAAATTACCCAAAATGCAGCAATATCTTTGGGACACGAATGAAGTAAAATTAATAATAGGGCTGCTTTAGCCTTGGGCAAAATGACTGGATCATCTGCCTTATCTAATTTCTCTAATGATGAAATCGTAATACTTCCTTAATTTCTCAGTAATTGGATATTTCTTGAGTAATTCAACAGCCTTAGTCATTTTAAATTTTCTAATCAAAAAAACAGCCGCCAAACCTTGATAAGGGCTTTTTTGCGACCAATGCTGAAGGGTGTAATCTCGAACCAGTTGAAAATGGCGCTGAGCCAGCTTTGCTTCCCCTATCCGTTGGTAGCAAATCCCAAGTAAGATATCTGGCAAGCGTGTATCAGGCTCAAAAGGTTGACCGGTACCCAGGCGTTCAGGATAAGATTTGGCTTTCTGAAAATGCCGGATTGCTTGTCTTAGATCACCTTGACGAAGATTACTCAATCCCAACTCTAAATGACATTCAACGAATAACCGGTGAATTTTCGTCGCTCCTTCGTAAGGCAAAAAGGTGGTTTCCTCTAAAATTTGGGCGGCCCGCTGGTATTCCTGATTGGCCATGTAAACCTCAACGGCGTCGACCTTAATAAACATATCATCGGGAAAAAGGGTTAATGCTTTTTCTGCAGTCTCGAAAGCTTTTTCTTTCTGGTTAACTTCAAGATAAAAACGAAGCAAATGGTGCCAATTTCGCCAGTCCTTTTTTTCCAATGAAACGGTTCGCTCATAATCCCTCTGAGCTGATGGGAGTGATTTGTGTTTCCCCAAGTAGCCACGAACAATGTAAAAGGGTGGATAATCGGAAGCGTTACCACAACTTGCCAGAAGCTGCTCCGCTTCTTCTTCCCTTCCCTTGCTCCAGAGAAGGAGGGCAAGATAATATTTTGCTTTCCAATCGTTTGGTTGCTTAGCGATGGCCCATTTAAAAACAGGGATGCTCTCTTCACGAAAAGGAAAGACCAAATAAGGAGAGAGAGATTGGGCTTGCTTAAGATAATAGGCACTTTGATCTTGGTCTTGATGGCGAAGAAGATAACTCAACCAGTAGCTGGCCGGTGGATAATAGTCAATCTTTTGGAGAAGATGAAGTGTTTCCTCGAGCTGGTTAAGCCGGTAGTAATAAAGAGCCACTTCCAAAATTGTTTCCTCAGGAAATTCCTCATGAAGAAAAGACCGAAACTTTTTCCAGGAGCCAGGGGTGGGGTCTCTCCAGTATTTTTCTAGCTTGGTCAATGGATTCAAGGGATCACGTTCTTCTATTTTAGAAATTACTTCTTGAGCTTTTTTAGTTTCGCCTTTTTTCCTTAAAATCAGCGCAAGTAACTGCTGGTGAGGTATTCCTTGGGGATCGCTTCCTAAGGCCCGCTGGGCAAACTCAAGAGCCGTCCTCAACTTGCCCTCGCTAAGAAATATTTCGGCTAGTTGATTATAGGCCGCGGCTTGAAAAGCCCTGTCCCTGGCAGCCCAGGTAAGGGCTTCCTTGGCTTCTATATTAAGGCCCTTGGCTCGAGCTACTAAAGCATAAACATAATTGGCCGGCCCATTGTACATATCAATCGCCACTGCCTTCTGGCTAAGCTCGAAGGCTCTTGCCACTTCTCCCCGGCGGAGATAGAGTTCTGCCAGGCGAACCAAAGCCGGGAGAAAATCAGGTTCTTGGCCAAGCAAAGCCTGGTATTCGCGAAAAGCCTCGGCTAGATTCCTCTCTTTTTCCAACTTAAGAGCCCGCAGAAAATGGCGTTGAAGCGATGAACGATCGTAATTCTGAAAGACCAAGGGTTTTTGAAACTTGCCAGATTGGGGTGAAGAAGAATAAGCAAGCTTATCACCCAAATTTATCTTGTACTCACCAAGAAGGGTCTTGGTCGAGATATTCTTGGCCCATGGTTTTCCTGCTTTCAAAAAGATTTCTTCTTCGTAAATTAGGCCTTGGCTATTCTCAACTTTTAATTTTTCAGATATCTCCTGAAGGGGAAATATTTTTACTTCTATCTCTTTCTCCCCTTTCTTTTCGACATTCAAAACAGCAAACGGCGAGGCTGCTTTAAGGGGGCCAATTAGATGGTAGGGGAACCAAATTTCTTGCCATTCCTCTGAATAAAGAGGAAAGAAGTGGCCATGGTCACTCTGATTAAGGAGACGACCCGCCTGCGGTTCACAGTACTGGCCGTTACTATCGGTTAAGAGATCTTCCCAGATACCGCCGTCACGGGCGAGACTCCAAATCCACATCTTGTGGCCAGGCACATCTTGATAGAAGGCCCAATGGCCAAATCCTTGCTGGTCATCGTGCCAATAAGCACCAAAAAAGCCTCGATACTCACCGACTGTAAAATAGCTTTTAGAAGAGCCAAAATTGTTATTTTTATACCAGGACAAATCCCTTCCCTTGCCGTCCACTGGCCAAGGTTGCAGAGGAACCGAATAGTTGTGACCAATAAATTTCTGGCCCGGCAGGATAAACTGAAGGTCCTCCCCAGCCCGAATAGCAGCATTTAACCACACGTAATATGATTGAAAATAAGGGGTAAAATTTGTCCAGAGAGAGCGCGTCGTAAAATAAACTTTATTAGGTTCAAGACTAATTTCGACACTCCAGCGTGTTCGGGAAGGCCAATCCCAGGTACCAACGATGCAGGACAGCTGGCCATCACGGCGACGCCGAGTGGTAAAGTTCACCGGCGTGGCGGTCGCGGGCGAATGACCAACAATTCCAAAGTTAAATTCAATACCACCCGAAGTCCAGGGACCACGGAGAGCCACTTCCCGAAATTTCAAAACTTCGTTTTTGTAAATAAAATACTTTCCGGTAGTTTTATCTAAGGCTCCCCAGACTTTCCCCCCTACTTCTGGTAATATTTCTACTTTTACAAATGGATTCTCGAGGGTAACTACCGTCCATTCTTGGCCTTGACCATCAAGGCTCATCCGGTCAATAAAATGATAAGGATACAGCCGAGCCCCTTTCCCCCACATCCCTCCTCGAACCATAATTGGTACCGGGTCAGGATCAGAAAAGGGATATGTCTTGATAACCTCCTTCTTAACCTCCAACTTAGCCGCTGAAGGGCTCCCGCAGGCCAAAGAAAAAAAGATAAGAGCTAGGAAAATAAGAGAATAAGCAAGGACTTTCCTTGCCAAAGATGAGACCAAAGATGGGGTCGGGCCGCGCCAAATTATTGATATTAAATTAATTACTTCCATATTACCCCCAAAATATTGCCCTTAAACGCGATTTTTGGGGCCAAAAATCACGTCTTAGGCATTTTGCTCCTTTTCCCTTTCATGTTGTTAAAGAATTATCTCCTCAGATAAAGGCAACTCATTTAACCTGTATTATTCAGGAGGCATGGCGTCTACAAATACTCTACAAATACTTAGTATTAGTACCATCCCTTTTTTATGAGTAGCTCAAATTAAATAATTACTTTCTTCTTTCTTTTTTTTTCGCTAAGGCGTTTTATCTTAAAGTTTCAGTTAGGCAAGCCAGGTGAAAAAGTAGTTTTTTTACTCGCCACCGATCTGAAGAAGGGGAATCCGGAAAGTGGGAGCAGTGAAACCTCGATTAAGGTCGAGATCGTTGCCAACCATATCAATACTCATTAACATCTCCAAGCCAACTCCAGCAATGGTCAACCCCTTAACTGGAAAAGCGATCCGGCCGTTTTCGATCCAATACCCCGAAGCTCCGCCGCTAAAGTGTCCATTAACCGGATTTATTCCATAGCCGGTCACCCCTTTTACTAACAATCCCTTTTTGGTGGCTTTGATTATTTCTTCTGGAGAGTGAGAACCAGCCGCCAAATAGAAATTGTGAGGTCCAATACCGGGTAAGCTAGTAAAACCACCCCGTGAGGCATTGCCAGTGCTTTTCACTCCTGCTCTCTTCGCCACGATGGTATTGTACATAAAATTCTTGAGGATTCCCTTTTCAACTATAGCTCTTTTTTGGGTCGGTACACCTTCGCCATCGAAAGGTCGACTGGCCAACCCCTTAGGCAGAAGGCCATCATCGATTATGGTTATTAAATCAGAAGCAATCTTTTGATTCAGTTTATCCTTGAGAAAGCTCGCCCCTTGAAGTACTCTCTCGCCGTTAACCGCTCCCAAAATACCCCCGAGAATAGCCCGGGCGACATCAGGATCAAAGATGACTGCTGCTTGCTGGGTTTTGACCATCCGCGCATCAAGCAGCCCCACTGCATCTTGGGCCGCCTTCTGGGCGACTTCCTTGGGCTCCTTCAAATCGGCAAAAAATCTCCGCGAACAATATTCCCCCCCGGTCGATTTTTCCTCTCCTTTTTCAGCCACCACATAAACCCCGAAGGAACAGCCGCTTTCCTTGAAATTTTTTGATAAACCATTGGAATTAGCGAGGAATATTTCTTGCTCACTTTCCCCGTAACTGGCTCCAGCACTCTTGGTTACTTGCGGAAAAGAAAGAGCGATTTTTTCCGCCTCCTTAGCCAGAGCAATCTTTTTATCGATAGAAACATTATTTAACTCGGGATCATAGAGTCCTTCCACTTCAGAGAATCCTTTTTCCTGAGGAAGAACGTTATTTTCATCAGCGGTAGTGAAGCGAGACATAGTAATTGCCCGAGTGATAGTTTCTTCTAGAGATTTCTCTTGAAAATCGTTACAACTGGCAAAAGCCATTCGGTTCTTAGTCAACACGCGAATCCCTACTCCATGGGAAGAAGCTTCTTCCACTGTCTCTATTTCCTGGTTTCTCAACTCGATGGAAAGTTGCCGGTTGATCTCAAGGTAAACCTCAGCGGCATCGGCCCCTTTCTTCAAGCATAGTTTGACCAAATCTTCTGTTAAGGTTTTATAATCCATGATTAACTCCTTTCTTTAGACTCACGCTCGGGTTCCGCCGACATTTATACCCCGAATTCGAACCGTTGGTTGTCCAGCCGATACTTCAGCCGATTGACCGCCTTTTCCGCATATTCCGGGCCCAAAATCAAGATCATCACCAATAGCATCAGTATTCTGGATTATTTCCATACAACTTCCGATGAGAGTCGCCCCTTTGACTGGTTTGGTCTTGCGGCCATTTTCAATCAGGTAAGCCTCCCGGCAGGTGAAGTTAAAAATGCCGGTGATGGGGTTGACGCTTCCTCCACTTAGACTTTGCACATATAAACCTTTCTTGGTCGAAGCCAGGATGTCTTCGGGTTTGTCTTGTCCTTTATCGATAAAGGTGTTAGTCATTCGCGGGATAGGAAGATGGCGAAAACTTTGACGCCGTCCATTCCCAGTCCTTTCCATCTTTAGCTGCTTGGCGGAGAGAATATCGGACATATACTTTTCCAAAACTCCATTGCGGATCAAAACATTCCGCTTCATTTGAGTTCCTTCATCATCAAAGTTAGTTGTCCCCCGACGATTGGGGAGCGTTCCATCATCAACCATGGTAAAAATATCAGCCGCCACTTTCTGGCCTAACTTACCGGTGAAAGCCCCAATTTTCTTGGCGATATTATCAGCCTCCAAGGGATGACCAACCGCCTCATGAACTAACACTCCTCCCCAACCGTTCTGAATAACCACATCCATTTTCCCCGCCGGGCAATCTTCGGCTTCCAGCATGGCAATCGACTCTCGGGCAGCCCGGCGAGCCACTTCTTCGGGAGAAACTTCATCAAACATCTCAAATCCAGAATGGCGGCTCAATCTTTCTCTTCCCATATGGCGATTTTTATCGCCGACGGCCAGGGTTTGGACGATGAAAAAGAGAAGGGGCAGTTCATCACTTACCAGGAGGCCTTCGCTATTAGCAATTGTTCTTCCCCTTATTTCATCGTAATAACTAATAGAGACCATCTTAATCCGAGGATCATAATCTAGCCCGGCCTGATTGGCCCTTTTCATAATCTCGATCCTTTTTTCATCGGCTACTTCTTGAAGAGGGATCTTGACCGTAATAAAAGATTTCCGCGAGGTCTCGCTAATATCAACCGGCGTGGCCGGCGAAGTTCCCCGAGCTATTGTGGCCGCGATCTCAGCCGCCCGTTTCAAGTTAGCTTCGTTAATTTCTTCAGTATAAGCATAGCCAGTTTTATTGCCGGCAATGACTCGCACGCCTGCTCCCTGGGAAATACCAAAAACAGCGCTCTTAAATTTCGACTCTTCCATTACAATCTGGCGAGAAATCCGGTTTTCTAGGTAAACTTCGCTAAAGTCACCTCCATTTTCTAAGGCAAGGCGAATTGTCTGATTAAGCAACTGAGGATCAACCGTTGGTTTTAGTGAAGCTATCTCTTTCCCCCGGCAGGAAAGAAGCTGAGATAAAAGAGCTGGTGTAGCCGCTAAAGCAATTCCGCCTTTGAAACTTAATTCGAGAAACTTACGACGTGGGATAAATTCATCCATCCATGACATAATAATACCCCTTTAAAAGTTTTTTGGTGAAGATAGCTAAATCTTAAGCTAAAGAACATTTAACTTCATTGTCATTTTCTTGAAAGATTTTCCTAAAGTCAAGAAAGTTCTACGAAAGAATCTTCAAAAAACTGGGTAAAAACTGGGCGAAAAAACTGGGGACACAATACATATTTTTTACAATACATATTTACCCTATTTCTTTGCCTTATTTTCCCGGAAAACCGGTGACACGAGTGATAACTCACCTATTGAAAAAAACTGGTAACAGTTCTAAAAACTGGTGACCGTTTACCTATTTACATTATTCTTATCAAGATTCTTATCAAGAATGCCCCCGGCCAAAATAAGGTGCCAATCACCATTTTCCCTCATTTAGCATTTACTGATTAAATGGTCATCAATCCCAGAGAAATAAACTTAAGCCAGCATTTAATTCTTGAGAAATAAATTCCAAATCGAACATCTGGCCCTCTCTCAATTCATATTTACATCAGAAAAGAAACCTGCTAGACTTTTCTTTTTTTAGGAGTAAAAATGGTATCTTTGCGTTTTCTAGGCGCCACTCGCCAAGTCACTGGTTCATCTTTTTTACTTACTTATCAAGGACAAAACATTCTTATTGACTGTGGGCTTTTTCAAGAGAGAGAGTACCAATCTCGCAACTGGAAAGAGTTCCCATTTCCACCACCAGAAATAAGTTACGTTCTTCTCACTCATGCCCACCTTGATCATTGCGGTCTTTTACCCAAATTTGTTCGTGAAGGTTTTAAGGGAAAAATCCTGACCACCACTGCCTCCCGGGAGCTCTTACCAATCATGCTTGTTGACTCAGCCCGGATTCAGGAAGAAGACGCTGCTTACAAAAAGAAGCGCCATGAAAAAGAAGGTCGCCGGGGACGGTATCCTGAAATACCTCTTTACACTGTTGAAGATGCTGAAAAAGTCTTTCCGCTAGTGGAAAAAATCCCCTATGACCAGGAAATTGAACTTTTACCGGGAATAACAATTAAGTTTAATGATGCGGGACACATCGTCGGAGCAGCCATGATCGAGGTAAATTTGACGGTTAACGAAGAACAACGAAAAGTAATTTTTTCTGGAGATATTGGACAGTGGAACAAGCCGATTGTGCGAGACCCAACCGTCTTTTCGCAAGCTGATTACATCATTATGGAATCGACCTATGGCGATCGCAACCACGAGGATGAAGCTAGTATTGCCGAGATGCTGGCTCAAATTGTCAATGAAACGGTGGCTAATGGAGGCAAGCTACTTATTCCAACCTTTGCCGTGGAAAGAGCCCAGGAACTACTCTATTACTTTAGTCGGCTAGTTCGAACTGGTGAAATCCCCATTTTACCGCTTTTTCTGGATAGCCCTATGGCTGTTGATGTTACCGAAGTTTTTCTTCGTCAAACGGCAATCATGGACCGGGAAACACGGCATTTGTTCGCCAGCAATGAAAATCCCTTTCGCTTTCCCGGGCTCCGCTTGGTTCGCTCCGTGGATGAATCAAAAGTTATTAATGAGATAAAAGGCCCCTGTATTATCATGGCTGGCTCTGGTATGTGTACCGGTGGCCGGATTAAGCATCACCTAGTTCACAACATCAGCCGCCCGGAATCAACAATACTTTTTGTCGGCTACCAAGCCCGCGGTACTCTAGGCCGGCAAATTCTCGAGGGGCGCCAGGAGGTAAGAATTCACGGTGTTTACCATCCCGTTCGAGCCCAAATAAAGCAAATCAACGGTTTCTCAGCCCACGCCGATCAACAAGGCCTCCTGAAATGGTTGAGTTTCTTGCAAAAACCACCTAAAAAAATCTTCCTTGTCCATGGTGATGAAGAGGTCATTCCTGTGTTGGCCAGCGAAATAAATAAAAAAGGCTGGGCAACCGAGATTCCTCAATATCAGCAGGAGTTTCCTTTACAATAATTAACCGCCCAACATTACATTATTAGTTATTTATATATCTATCACTAAATTTGATTACTGTCCCCACGTTTATTAAAAGGAAAAATTTGTGTGTTACGTAACTTTTAAAATAGGCATTGGGAACACAAAAATAGTCATATCGATTCTTATCATTATCGCTATCCCTCAAAGTGGTGTTGCCAGATTTTCTCATTATTGTAGATGGCCATTAATTTTCTACCAGGTTGAAAGGCAACGGAAAAATTTGTGTTGATATTGTTGAAGTTACACGATAAAAAAATGGAATTTTGTTTCAAATCGATTATGATATATTTCATTGTAATTTAATTGGATTCAATAAATTAGCCAAAATGCAGAAATATCTTTGGGACACGAGTCACTAAATTCAAAAAATATTCCCGGCCGCCGAAGAAATTTTTCTATCGCCAAGATTATCTTTATAAATTAAAATAGAAGAAAAATGACCATGTAGCCTTAGAAGTAATAGAGGATATTACTCAATGGATAAAAACAAACTGTCTCTCAACTATTTCTCAAGGCAATCAAATAATAAAACGAAGTTATTAACGCAACCTACAATCTTTGCTTAAGCACCGTTACTCCGCCGACAACTCGACAGACGTGAACAGCGTAACTGTCAGCATAGGCCGGGTGACTGCGGGGATAACCCACGGCCACAGCTTTCGTTAACTCTTCCACACTGTCCTCCAAAACCAAGGCGCCGGCTGCTCCCTTGTCCCCTCCGCCCAGCATCCTTTCTCCTAGAACTCCGGGCACGGAACGGGCCAGGTCACACATTGTTTCCAATTCTGGGCCTGAAATCTGATAATCATCCCGAAGGCCAAGCCCATCTTGCCGGAATACTTGTCCCACAGTGTTAATGTCTCCCTGCTGCCAGGCTTCAAGCATAAGGGAGAATCTTTTCTGGGCTTCATAAATATATTTTAACCTCTGACATTGCTGAGGATGGCTGCCCCCATAGCGCTTGATAACCTCTTGATAAAGAGCCTCATCTTTTATATCCGCTAGATAATTAACTGAATAACCATCTCTTCTTAGCCGGGAGACAAACTCTTCACATTCTTGACGACGGCGACGGTAGGTTGATTTTTCCAGGCCTGGCCTTTGGGTTCCCGTGTCCAGTACCACCAATCGTAATTTATGGCCTTCTTTTCCCAGGGGAAGATAATTTATCTTCTGGCGGCGTGGTTCATAGTGGACGCCAGTGTCTGGCCGAGCAAATAAAATCATGATCTGATCAAGCCGGCCACAAGGCGAACCAATATAATCATTTTCCACAGCTTGGGCCATCTCAACAATTTCAAAAGGATCATCAATCTTGATTTGATTAACCTCGAGAAAACATAGAAGAAGATTGATGGTCAAAGAAGCTGACCGGGACATCCCTCCCCCAGGAATGTTACCAATAATAACTGCGTTCATTCCCTTTTCAATTTTTAGCCCCTGGCGGTTAACTATGTAATCTATCCCCCAGGGAAAACGAGCCCAGCGGTCAGCAATAATTGATGATTGAGGAGGAGGAATTTGGCCACTGGCAAATTCAACTAGGCCTTCTTCTTCAAAATTGCAGCTAAAAAGCTTGAATTTTTTGTCCTCTCGTGGCCGGTAACCTACCCAAATAAAGCGATCCGTCCCCACCCCAAACAGTTCAGTTCCATTGTAATCACCATGCTCAACTCCAAGGCAAAAGCGCGATGAAGTACGCCTGACTAACCCTCCCCGCAAATCTAGGCCATATTTTTGGGCCGCCTCTCGAATTTTAGTCAGCGCCCATTTATCTTGCTGGTGGTCTGCTTGACTATGGCTCATTATGTTTCCCTCTCTCTTTTTCTTTCTTTCCCTCTCTCTCCCTCTCTCCCTCGCTAAATTAAATAATTATCCATTATGAATAAATAAAATAAAATAATTTTTAAATTCTTACTACCTAATTTTGATATTACATTCCTAAAGATTAATATTAATATTCTCTGACTTCTTCAATTTATCATCTAGGAAAATAAAGTATAAGCTGGTCATTTTGCCTCTAAAATCAATTCTTATTTAACTATTACTATAAGTTAATAATTTAGGGAACATTAGGGCCCAAATCGCCTCTCTTTCTTTCCCTTGCTAATTGTCTCTATTTAGCAATTATCTCCATAAGAATGTAAAGACCAACAGTGATAATAATCACAACTACCCCTAAACCCACCACCGCGGGAGCAGGTTTCAGGTCAAAACCTGGTCTCTCGGGTAGCTTCTTGGGAACTTCCAAGGGAAAGGCTAAAGTAAGAATGGTCATGATGAAAATAATGGCGCCAAAGGTAATGGCCATCCGGTTAAGGAAAGCTATTTCGCCAAATTGAAGTTGCAGAAAACCATAAATAAGAGGTGAGCTGAGGAGAGCCACAATTCCGGCCCGAGGAGGAGTCCGCTTAATAAAAAGGCCAAAGACAAAAGCAGCTAAAATTCCGGGGGAAATATACCCTTGAAATTCCTGAATATAATTAAAAATTCCTTTAAACCGAGGATTGCCTAGTTGAGTGGCGATTACAGCTCCGATCACTACAAAAACTAAGGTAGAAACTCGCCCACTCCAGACCATTCCCTTCTGAGAGATATCTTTTTTCAGATGGCGCTTGAATAAATCAATGGTAAAGATGGTGGAAGCAGAATTGAGCATTGAGGCAAGAGAGCTGATGACCGCTCCGCTGATGGCGGCAAAAATAAAAGCTCTGGCCCCCGGACCAACCAAGTTGCGGATGAGCATGGGATAAGCCGCATCCGTTCCAGCCTCGCCAGTCATCTGGTTACCATAGAGGTGATAAGCCATGATTCCAGGCAGAATAATGACAAAGGGAATGATTAACTTTAAAAAGGCGGCAAAAATAACGCCTAGCTGTCCCTGTTTTAATGTCTTGGCGGCTAAAGTTCTCTGGGTTATATATTGATTTAATCCCCAGTAATAGAAGTTGGGAATCCACAAGCCAATGACAAGCACCGTCCAGGGCAGCACCGGATGGTCGCGAGGAAGGATCACGTGAAGTTTAGGGGCATTGGCTTGGAAAAAGCTATGAAAGCCGATGGCTTTAAAGCCGATGATTAAAGTAATTAATCCGCCGATGATTAAGGCTGAGCCTTGAAAAAGGTCGGCCCAAGCCACCGCTTTTAATCCGCCCCAAATAGTGTAAAGAGCAGCAATGAAACTGATGACGATTATGCCGTAAAGAAGGTGGTGATAATCGTATATATTTCCAAATATAGTCTGCAGCGTTACTCCCCCCGAATAGATCACCGCAGCTATGGTTACCGCTACATAAATAATCATCGTGTAGATGGCCATAATGGTTCGCGCCGCAGTGTTATACCGGTATTCCAGATACTCAGGAATTGTGTAAAGGCCGGCTTTAAGGAATTTAGGGAGAAAAAAGAGAGCGACAAAAACCAGGGTGATGGCGGCCAACCATTCATATCCGGCTACGGCCATCCCGGCAATTCCAGCCCCCTGGCCAGCCATGCCGACAAAGTGCTCGGTAGAAATATTAGCCGCAATTAAAGAAAGACCAATTAAAGGCCAAACCAGTCCCCGGCTAGCTAGAAAGAAGTCTTCGCCTGTCTCTTCGCGCCGGCTCTTGTACATGCTTACTCCCACCACGACAGCAAAGAAAGCCACAAAGACGACGATATCTCGAATAGTTAATCCAATCGTTTCCCCCATGATTTCACCCTTTGTTGGTTAAAATAATAATCGATTTTTCTCTCCTCTAAATCAGAGACAAGGCAATCAAGAGGATGAAAACAACCAGAAGCCAAGAAATAACTCGGCGCAAAGGCGGCCGATAACGATCAGGTGAATAGGAAGTTTTCGGAGAAGCTGGTAATTCCATCGGGTTCTTAATCCAATCGGCTGAGATTTTAACCCCTTGCCTTGCCACCTTTTCGGTCCAGGTGAAAAAGGCCACTGCCTCATCGAGAATAAACTGCCCAGCTTTTTTCCCGGGATAACGGTATAGCCAATCTACATCTAAAGCAATCTGTGCATGAGGAACAAGTTTTTTCCTCGCTAGCCAAAAACCAACTAGAGTAAAAGATAGTATTTGGATTGTTTCCAAAAGATGAGAGGTCGAATAAGGATGATAATCAACTGGAAAGGGCAAAAGCTGGTACAGTAATCCCGGCATTACACCATGAAGAATGCAAATAAAAGCCACCAAGCTCATGGCCACGTACATGTTAGCTGGCAGTTTTTTGACTTGGAGGCCCTTGTCTTTTCCCCCCCAAGTAAAATAGGGTAACTTGAGTCCTACACTTAAAAAAGTTCCCACCGAGGCCAAGAGCATCAAGAACATAGCCCAGGAATGATGAGCTTCCTTGGCAGCGGCCACCACCATTGATTTGCTGATGAAGCCATTAAATAAAGGCACCCCGGAGATGGAAAAAGCAGCGATCATGTAAAGAATTAAAGGTGCCTTTAATTTTTTACTTAATCCCCCCAGGTCAGTTAATTTATATCTACCCGTAGCTTCCAGGACTGCTCCAGTGCCCATAAAAAGGAGAGCTTTATAAAGAATATGGCTAAAAGCATGAGCGGCTGATCCATTCAAACCCATGGTTGTGCCCACTCCTACTCCCGCCACCATATAGCCCACCTGGCTGATAATATGGTAAGACAATATTCCCCTGATATCATTGGCCAAGATAGCAAAGACAACTCCGTAGACAGTCATAATTGAGCCAGCCACTAAAAGGACTTCCCAACCTGGAAAAACGCGAAGAAGAACATAAACGGCAGCTTTAGTAGTAAAGGCACTTAGAAAAACTGCTCCGGTGACAGTGGCTTTGGGGTAAGCATCGGCTAACCAAGGATGAAGAGGAGGCACAGCCGCATTGATAACCACCCCGACGAGGATCAACCAAGCTCCCAGCCCGTCCTGAGTCTGAAGAGAAGTAATGGCTAAGCTCCCCGCCTGTTGAAAATGGAGAACTAAACCTGCCAGTAATATTCCTCCCCCTAAGGCATGATAAATCAAGTACCGAAAGCCAGCTTGATAAGATTCTTTCTTTCGGCGGGCCCAAATAAGATAAAGAGAAGTAAAGGCCATAGTTTCCCAAAAGATGAAAAGAGTTAGGAAATCACCGGCAAAGGTTACCCCCAATGCACCGGCCGCATAAAGGAGAGAAGCACAAAGATGGGCCGTGTCTTTTAAATGAAAGGAATAAATGGCGCCGGCCAAAGCGATAAAAGAAAAGATAAGGCCAAAAATAAAAGAAAGAGCATCTTTATGGACTAAAACTAAATTAAAATTTCCCAGGGAAAGATGGGCCCCTTCCCCAGTTGGTAGCCAGATGATCCAAAGTAGAGTAAGTAAAGGGAAGATAACATAAATCCAAGGCCTTATTTTCTTCATTAGTAGGGGCAACAGCATAGCCCCGGCAACAAGGATCAATGCTGGAGGAAAAAAGCTGTTAGTGCCGGTCATAATAATCCTCGTCTTTTAGAAGTCCAGCCTGACCCAAGGCCTTAGCCCCGATAATCAGGAAAAGGCATCCCACCAAGCCAAACAAAATAAAAAAGCCTGGAATACGTAGCCACCACCCGCCGTGGTTAGTTGCGTGGCTGCTTAGATCAAAAACGATAGTTAAAAAGCCCAATAGGCCAACTGCCCCCACTAGCCGCTTCATCATCTTAGCCCTCCAAAAAGAAGAATCGCCGCTTCTTTGGCTAGTTGAAATAGTTTAAAACCTACATCCGGAAAAATCCCGAAAAAAATAGATAATCCAGCGGTAATAACCAATGGAACCACCATTAAAGGAGAAGCCTCGCCTGAATACTTTTCCTTAGCTGGACGAAAGAAAGCTCGATAGACAATGGGAAAAAAGTAAGCCGCATTAAGGAGCCCACTCAGGATTAAAACGATTAAAAATAAGGGGCGCTCAGCCGTCACGCTTCCCCATCCTAAACACCACTTGCTCAGCCAACCATTGACTGGAGGTAAACCCACAAGTCCCAGCGAACCCACAGCGAAAGCTCCCATCGTCCAGGGCATTGCTTGCCCGATGCCATCTAATTCACTCACTTTTTCTTTGTGAAGATGAACATAGATAGCTCCAGCACAGAAAAAGAGGGTGATCTTCATCGTGGCGTGAAATGCCAAGTGAAGCATACCCCCCAGCAGAGCCGCGGAGGAAACCAAGCCCACGCCAAGGACGATATAACTTAGATGGGCCACGGTTGAATAAGCCAAGCGTCTTTTTAGGTTATCCTCTTTTAAAGCCAGAAAAGAGGCGAGAATGATGGTGGCGCTAGCGCCGACTAAGAGGATGGAGTCGAGATGATAATCCTTTAAAAGTTGGGGGCCAAAGGTAAATTCACTCACCCTAATAACGCCAAAAACGCCGCTTTTAACTACGGCCACGGCGTGAAGGAGGGCACTCACTGGAGTTGGAGCAGCCATAGCCGTGGGTAACCAGCTGTGCAGAGGCATAATAGCTGCTTTTACTCCTACTCCAAACATGAATAAAACGAACAGCGTCACGGCCGTTTGAGAAGCAAGTGGTGTATTTTGTAATAAACCACCGGGAATAAAATCAAGGCTGCCGGTCAGAAGATAAGTCCAGGTGGCCGCGGCAATCAGAAAAACTCCCGCCGTTAAAGTATAAGCTAAGTATTTGCGACCCGCCCTGATTGCCTCTTCTGTTTCCTTGTGAATAACCAAGGGGTAGGTAGCAATGGTTAATATTTCATAGAAAATAATAAAAGTAGCTAGATTGGCACTAAAGGCAATACCGATGGTTGAAGATAAGCAGACGGCAAAATAAGCAAAGTATCGGGTCTGTTTGTGCTCACTAAGCCCTCTTACATAACCAATTGAATAAAAAGAAGTTAAAATCCAGAGAAAGGAGGCAATCAAGGCGAAAAAAACACCGACGGCATCAGCTTTTAAAGCAAAGGGGACACCAGTGACAATTTCACCCAGGTTTAGAACAGCCAGGCGATGTTGAAAAAGAGGGGGCAGGAGAGAAAAAACAAGAGCAAACTTCCCTACTCCAGCTCCAATCGTCCAGAACTCCCGGAGGTTGGGTCGCCGGGAACTTAAAATAATCAAAGGCACGGCGGCTAAAGACACGAGAATCGCCAGCAAAGGAATCCAAGATTGATATGTCGACCAGCTACTCATCATGTCTCCAATCCCATCTACAACCCTGCCGGTAAGGCTTTCATTAAAATAGTTTTAACTATCCAGGTATTTAAAAAGCCGACCACCACCAAGGCGAGGGCCAGAATTAAAGTCGGCAGAAGAAGGCTAAAGCTGACTTCCCTCTTCCCCATCTTTGGCTCATTGAAACTATTTTTACCGGCTTTAGTCAGCTTTTGGGAAGGAAAATACATGCGTTCAATGACGCGGAAAAAGTAAACGGCATTAAGTAAGCTGCTGATTAAAATTACCGCCAGGAATAACCAGTTCTTGGTCTCGATCGTTCCTAGAGCTAAATACCATTTACTAAAAAATCCCACCGTCGGCGGCACGCCAATCATTGCCAAGGCTGCCACCGTAAAGGCAGCAGAACTCCAAGGCATCGACTGGCGCAAGGAATCATCAAGGCGATCGATTCGGGAATGCCCTAACTTAAGGCGAAAATTCCCGGCCACCAGAAAAAGGCAAGCTTTCATCAAACCATGGTTCAAAATATGAAGAAGCGCACCGATAAAACCATAAGGGCTAACTACACCCAAGCCCAAACCAATATAACCGACCTGGGCAATACTACTGTAAGCCAGCATTCTTTTGATTTCATTCTGGGCCATGGCCATTATTGAGCCATAAACAATCCCTATGGCTGATAACCACGAAAGTACTTGGGCCACCGGAATAACCTGGGTGATTAATTTCACTCCAAAGATAAAAAAGAAGATGCGGGCAATGGCATAGGCGCCAATTTTTGTTCCAATAGGGGCCATAATTGCCGAAACAGCTGAAGGAGCGTGGGTATAAGCATCGGGTAGCCAGCCATGAAGCGGGAACACTGCCATTTTTATCCCCAAACCAATGAGCATTAAGGTCATCGCCACAATTAAAGGTGGACTCGGTGACAGATTAAACAGAATATGGTGGACATCACCCATGTTCAGGGAACCCGTAACTAAATAAGTAAATCCTACACCGAGGAGATAAAAACCACCACCAACTGTGCCCATAATCAGGTAGCGAAAGGCAGCCACAGGGGATTTCTTATCACCAAGAGCAATTAAGCCGTAAAGAGAAAGAGACCCAATCTCGAGAAACACATAAAGATTAAAAAAGTCCCCGGTCATGATGATACCGTTTGCTCCACTCAAAAAGAGCATGACCAAAGCATAGAACGGCGTCCAGCGGAATTCTCTTATTTCTTGGGCGACACTTCGATAGGCATAAATGATAACGACGAAAGCGATGAAGTTTATCACCGAGGTTACAAAACCAGAGAGAGGATCGAGAACGTACTCAATCCCGATAGGGGGAATCCAGCCTCCAAAGCGATAAGAGACTGAGCCCTGGGAAAGCGCCTGGCTAAGATTGAAAAATGAAAAAAAAGTTGCGGCTGAAGTTGCTCCCAAGGCCAACCAAAAGGACAATTTTTTCCATTTCCAAGCTGCTAGCGGAATAAAGATACCAGTCAACAAATAAATTAAGGGCGGCAAAGCCGGGCTATTACTCAGCATCTTCTTCGCTCATCCTTTTCAAGAGTTCGGTTTCGTTTAGCGTTTTGTAGCGCCGGTAAGTAAGAATAAGCAAAGCGAAGGACACGCCGCTGGTGGCCACTCCCACCACGATAGCTGTCAGCATTAAAGTGTGAGGCAAGGGATTTATATAGGCTGCCGCCTGGATCTTTTCATGATGATTGGCTAAAACCGGCACCGTGGCTTCCCACTTGGTTGAGCTGGCGATAAAAAAGAGAATGATGGCTACTTGAAAAATAGATAACCCGATAACTTTTTTCACCAGATTATGTTTGATTATCATGCCGTAAAGACCAATGACTAGTAAAATAAGCACAAACCAGTAAGCGTAATGGCCAAGAAAAAATTCAATCATGGTCTTCTTCCTCAAGAAGGTCATCAAAAATACTGACTAAAATGGCCATGACCGCCAGCCCAACTCCGATTTCAACTAAAAGAATTCCCCAGGAACGGCGAAGAGATATTTCCTCCGCTAAAGGAAGAAAAGCATAATTTAAAAATTGACCTCCCCACCAAAGAGCTGCCAGTCCAGTGCCGTAGTAAATGAGAACTCCCAAAGAACCAAGGGGGGTACCAAGCTTAGCAGGAAATTGGAGCTGCCCGGTATGAGAACTGTGGGCCAACCTGATCAAAATGATGGAGGCCGCCAAGAGAGTGCCTCCTTGAAAACCTCCCCCGGGACTGTAATGACCATGAAAAATTACGTAGAGCCCAAAAAGCATGATAAAAGGAGAAACAATGGAAGCAATCAAGCTAACGATGGGGTTATTTTCGGCTTCTTTCATTTTTCAGCTTTAATCTCTTTGTTTTTACTATTTTTGGTTTTTCTTCTCTCTCGTCTTAAAAGAAGAAAGCAAATAATTCCGGCGGTTAAAATTACCGTCTCTTCGCCCAAGGTATCGTAACCACGGTAATCAGCCAGGATGGCTGTCACCATGTTAGGTGAATGAGTATCATGGTAAGCGTGACGAATATAATAAGTGGCCGCATTAGGAGAATGGGCCGCACTTTCTTCCCGATTAACCCAAGAATTTAGATCTCCGCGAAGAGATAACCCCAGGGAAGCATAGATAAGGAGGGCTAAAAAAATTAAAAGCAGCGAGTAATTGACAATTTTTAACCTTTGGTCCTTCAATCTGTACTCCGTCGAGTTGTTTTAAAGATAAGCACAACCAAAAACACCCCGGTCACTCCCCCGCCTACCACAGCCTCGGTAAAACCCACATCAACCGCACCCATGACTACATAAAGAAGAGCCGAAAGAAAACTGAAAACATTTAACATGACCACCGCCGTGAGAAGATTGCGCACCATCAAGGCGACCAAAGCTAGAATGATCAGAATAACAAAAAACACCAGCTCTAATTCCCAATGCATTACTTGGTCCTTCCTTTCTTTTCTTTTTTACTCTTGATTTCTCTATCCACAAAACGAGGTTTGATACCGAAGCTAAAAGCTGCCCGTGCTAGAGCATGAGTGGCCGTGGGACTGGTTAATCCCACAAAAATAAGAATAATCAATAGTTTGGCGCTGTGAAGAGAGATTATTCCTTCGTAAAAAATAAAACCCGAAATTACTAGCAGCAAACCAAGAGTATCTGCTTTTCCCGTGGCATGACATCGAGAATAAAAGTCAGGCAGTCGAATGAGCCCAATACTTCCTACTGAGATAAAAAAGGCCCCGGCAAAAATTAAAAAAATGGCCAAAATTTGTAAAATGCTCATTTTTTCTTGCGGGCAATCCTCTCGACGTATTTGGCAATAGCTATAACCCCAATGAAATTTAACACGGCGTAAGCCAAGGTAATATCAATAAACATATCAATACGATCAAACATATAACCAATAAGTAAGATAAGCACCATGGTTTTGGTGCCAATTGCTCCGGCTCCTAACATGCGATCCATAAGGCGCGGTCCAGTTAGAACCCGGTAAAGAGGAACAAAAATAATGATGGTTAGGTAGACAGCCATGAGGGTAAAAAAGCTATGCATCAAAGCCCCTTAGTGGTCCTTAAAATTTTAATGTCGTCAATAACAGTTGAAGGTCTCCGCTGATATAATTTAGCCACTTGGCGAGGCATGCTTCCGTCAACAATAGAAGTAAATGAGGCCTCGGTCAGAGAATGAACAATAAAGACATCATCGTCTATCTTGACCGTTAACGTCCCTGGAGTAAGGGTTATAGAATTTCCTAGGATTACTTTGGCCGTGACATTAGGCAATTTGGTCCGGAATCGAATCAAAGAAGGTTTAATCGGAACCCGGGGATGAAGAATAACATAAGCCACATGAAGGCTGGCTAATACAATTTGCCATAGTAACCAAGGGACATAGAGAATCAATCGCGTTAAGCGAAGAGGCTTAACTTGGGCGATACCATGTCGATAATAAAGATGGTGATTAAGGCGAAGGTGGACAAGAGTTACTAGCAAAGCAGAAATAAAGCCAATCGAGACATGGAAATAATCATACTTGCCGCTTAGAATCAGCCATAACCCCAACAGCACCAAAAACTGAAGGATAGTACCTTTGATAAATGCCTTTTTCATCTTGAGAAAACTTCTTTTTAAAGAACAAAATAAAAATTTTTATTAATTGGCATTAAACCAAATTAGACAGCTAAAAATGAGTATAATTTCTTATCACAAGAAGGCCATTCTGTAAAGAAAAGTTTTGGTAACTAAAGGGAAAGAAAGGAGAAAGAAAGAAAGAAAGAAAGAAAGAAAGAAAGCGAAACACAAACACTTCCATTAACTCATTGGCAAAACATCTTCAAAACTTTACTGATCCTACGTTGGTGGACATCATTTTTGACTTGGGGCATAGTCAAAATAATTTTTAGAGATAGGCCCGGAAATTGTGGGTTGGATATGATTCAGACAAGCTTAAACAAAAAGCTCTAACCCAGCTATTATGATTTTAGAGATAATTCTCTTGTCAGGAGGATTAATTAACTAATAATCACCCACTTGTCAGGTTCAAAGCTTTGGATTGAAAAAAGCTAAGGTTAAGAATACGAAGCTTAGAAGAGGTCAAACTTTATAATTTAACCACAAAGGAGCTGAGCAGATAAAGATCAGTGTGTCTATAACCAGGCACTGGCTTTCTTTCAAAAATAACCTGGCAACTAGTATTAAGAGCAAAATATTTGCTTATCGAGGCGATTACGGCCGCATAAGAATTAGTACGATAATCCAGCAAGTCTTCGAGGTTAATAAAAATTGTTTCCTGAAGATGAATTCGGGCTGAATCATTAATTTGATAGATCCAACGATGAACCATCAAAGCCGAGACAAAAGCGGCACTCATGGATTTCTCAATGACTGCTTGAGGGTTATTAATATTATTTAATTTTATCCGCCGCGTGGTGTCCTCGTTATTCCAGCCAATGGCAGCCTCTGAAGATAACTGAGTATTTTTTCGTTTTATCCAGTTACACCCTCCCCCGAAAGACAAGGCCACCCGGTAGTCATAGCCCGCTTGTTTATTTCTTTCAAATCGAGAAAAACCCAGCAGGTAGGCTCGAGAACTCAAATTCCGATCATATTTAAGATGAGCATAATACATTTCGGTCTTGGTCGCGGAATTGGAGGTAGCTTTAATTGCCCGGCCTTTAAAATTAATTTTGTTCTTCGAAAATTCAAAGTTATGGTCGGTTTCAAAACTTAAGGATAAGTTCTCGGTATTCCCTTTGGTCATCACCAAAGATAAAGCCGTGGTGGAGTGATATTTAAACTTTTCCTTATTAATTTCAGAAGAAGGTTTATTTTCTTCTCCAAGAGCTAATCCGGAGTTAAGCACAATAAAAATAACAAAAGCTAGGGAACCATTGAAAAACTTAGCTTTAAACTTCACTCTTTAACCTGCCTTTTCGCCATTGCCTTTATTTTTCTCATTTTCCTTTTTCTATTTAGTCTAGCACCTGATATCAAGGTTGAAAAGAGTGGGGGTCCAAAAAGATTGGGGTAAGATTCTCACCCAGGACATTCGGTTCGCCGTCAAGGAAAATTTATTTTTAAATTTTAAAGAGGGCGAAAATGAAAGCGTTGGTTTTCTTTATAAATTTTTCCAAAGTAATAATCGGGGTCATGGTTGAAAGCAAATATCCAGTCTTCCTCAATTCCCTTTTCGAATATCTCCTGCTTATTGGTAATCGTCTCTAAAGGATAAAGGTCGTAACTCATGACATAAGAAAGACCTACGTGGGCCCGGGTCGGGACTAAATCTCCTAGAAAAAAGAGTACTTGCCCTCCCTTTTGAACCTTAACGCACTGATGATGCCGCGTATGTCCAGGAACAGGAATAACCTCAACTTCCGGAGTGACAAAATACCGTCCCTCGACCAACTGCAAGTTCCCTTGTTCAGCTAAAGGCTTAAAAGTCATCTCCAGATAACTAACTTTATCACGAAGACTGGGGGCTAAGGCATAGTTATATTCACCCCGCTGAATTATATATTTGGCTCGAGGAAAAGTTGGTAAATATTTATTTTCCCCAACGCGCTGCGTATTCCCACCGCAGTGGTCAAAATGAAGGTGAGTGTTGATAACAAAATCGATGTCTTCTGGCTTTATCCCCACAGCTTCAAGATTAGCCAGTAAATCTGGTTCACGCTCCAGGGAATAATATTTTTGATGCTTATCAGAAAGACTATCGCCTATTCCCGTTTCCACCAGAATATTGGCTGTGGCCGTTTGAATAAGAAGCGAGTTTAATCCTAATCGAATGCGGTTTTGGTCATCAGCCGGGAAAAATTTGGCCCAAAGAACCTTGGGCACCACGCCAAACATGGCCCCCCCATCAAGGCAGAAATAACCATCCCTAAGCCCGACGATTTTAATTGATCCGATCTTGAGGGAGGTAACACTCATTGAGTAAGCTTAGTCAAATCGTAGATTAAATCCCGGCGATTATACTCGGCTATTTCAATTTTTTGTGTATCCATGCGCAGAGCATCTTCGGGGCAAGCTTCCACACAAAATCCGCAAAAACAACAGCGACTTAAATCAATAATAAAAGTCGCTGGGTATTTTTGAAATTCATCATCATCAGGATCTTCAGCCGCTTCAATATAAATGCATTCCGAAGGACAAGTGGTAGCACAAAGCTGACAAACAACACAACGAGGACGTCCATTGTCTCTTTTCAAGAGGCGGTGGAGGCTTCGATGGCGATAAGCAAGTTCTTTCTTCTCTTCGGGATATTGAATCGTTACCGCTCCTTTACGTTTCGTTTTTATCCCGAAAAGATTAAGGATATGAAACCACATGTTGACAATGAAATGTCGCGAAGTAACCAGAGCACCCCGGATAATTTCTAGAAAATACTCGATTGCTTTAATCATTTTCCTACAAAATAACAATAATTGCTGTTCCTACAATGTTCACGAAGCATAAAGGAATCAGAAGTTTCCAGCCAAAATCCATTAACTGATCGTAACGAAATCGGGGATAAGTCCAGCGGACTAAAATTTGAAACCAACAGAAGAAAAAGACTTTTAGGTTAAAAGCCAGCAACTGAAGAATGATCACCACGGCTCGAGGAAGAAGCCATGTTCCTCCCCAAGGAAAGTGGAAACCATCAGCAAATAACCAAGGAACTTGCCAGCCCCCAAAGAACAAGGTCGTCAGGAGGCAACTGACGATGATGATCTCCATAAAATCGGTCATCATAAACAGGCCCCATTTGAGGCCACTGTACTCGGTGAAAAACCCGATAATTTCTGATTCTCCCTCGGGTAAATCAAAGGGAACACGCTTTGTTTCGGCCAAGGCCGCAAACAAAAAGAGCAAAAATCCAAGAGGCTGGAGAAAAACTCCCCATTTGGGGATCCATCCCCAGAAATGCTCACCCTGATAAGCGATAATTGCTGAAAGGCGTAAAGAAGGATAAACAATAATCAAGCCTACCAGGGAAAGTCCCAGGGCGATTTCATAGGAAATCATCTGGGCTGCTCCCCGCAACCCACCGATGAGAGTATAACGATTATTGGAGGACCATCCAGAAAGGAGGATTCCATAAATTCCTAGGGAAAGAAGAGCTAAAATAAGCAAAAGGCCCACGTTGGTGTCAACGATTTGAAGTTTTATAGTCCGGCCAGCAATCTTAATTTCATTGCCAAAGGGAATAACACTAATCGTCACGGCCACGAAAAAGAAAGAGACAAAGGGGGCCAAGTTATGCAGGAACTTTTTGGAAAATGGGGGCGTAAAATCTTCTTTAAAAATCATCTTGATAGCATCAGCAAAAGGCTGAAACAACCCGATCACTCGTAACCCCAAAATGGAAGCTCGATTCGCTCCGATTCGGTCCTGGATAACGGCACTTTCTTTTCGTTCGAGCCAGGTCAAATATAAGGTTAAGGTTAAAAACCAAGCAAGAGCTAAAACAATTTTGGCTAAAACAATCAAGGTATCAATCACGGCTAACCTCGGCCCAAGAAAATTCCTGGCTAATCTTATCAAAGATATCCGCCGGTTTTTTTATCTCCTGGTAAAAAGAAAAATCTATCCCTAATTGGCGGCCAACAATTCCCAAAATTTCTCCTTCACTTCGAGCTTGACCAGGAGCAGGCAAAGCTTTTTCGAACCTCTGCACTTGGCCATCAACATTAACCATTGAGCCTTCTTTTTCCTGGGGCAAAAGAGTAGGTAACACCAGGTCAGCTTTCTCCATTAACCAAGTTTGATGAGCAGTGAGGAGAATAACCTTTGCCTCTCGATCTAATACTGAATTTAACTCTTTATAGTGGTTATCGCCTAGGGGCAAATAAGCAAAAATAATGATTAATTTCAGCTTTTGTGAAAGCTCAGCGGCCGAAAACCGCCGGGGCTGAAGACCAATTAACTCGACCCCTTTCAAATTGGGAGTCCGGGAAGAAGTAAGCAAAAATCCATCCCCTTCTCCCTCCTCAGGATCGAGCAAATAAAGGTTAACTTCAGGTAGCTCTTCGACAAATAACTTTTTAATTAAATAAAGCTCTTCGGTGGTTAAAGCAGAGTTAAAAATAACTCCCACCTGGCTGGTTCTTTTCTTTAAGTAAATTTCTTTTAATTTCTTAGCCAATAAGTCTAATTGAGAAGGCCAATCATCCTCGACCAAATGTCCATTCTCTCTGACTAAAACTTGAGTGGCCCTGTTTTTTTCAAGGTAACTATAGGTGTAACGACCGAAATCACAAAGCCAGTAGTTATTAATTTGAGGGTTTTCACGAGCCCGGATTCGATAAACATACTTATCTAGTTCCACTCGGGGAAAACCTCGATGATAATCGATATAAACACTACAAACTCGACTGCATAAAGGGCAGATGGCAGGTTTGGAATTTAAAAACCAACTTCTCGTCTGGAAGCGAAAATCCTGGTCAGTGATAGCCCCGACGGGACACAGTTCAGCTAAGTTGCCGGAATAATTGTTGTTGACAGGTTGTCCTGGGAAATAATCTATTTCGGAATGAATTCCCCGTTGAAAAACACCTAGCTCGCCGGTCTTGGTTACTTCTTTTAGAAAGCGAACACAGCGAGTACAAAGAATACAACGTTCCCGGTCTAAGATAAGCTTCCGGCCGAGATGAACTCTCTTAGCTCTTTTTTCTTTGAGCTCTTTAAACTGACTATCAAATAACCCGTAGAGCTCATAATAATCCTGAAGTTTACATTCACCGGCTTTATCACAGAGAGGGCAATCCAAAGGATGTTCAGCTAGCAGAAATTCCAAAACAGAACGGCGGGCCTCGACCACGGCCTGACTTTGGGTGAAAATAACCATTCCTTCTTGAACAATTGTCGAGCAGGCTAACTCCAGTTTTGGTCGTCCTTGGATTTCTACCACGCACATTCGACAACTTCCTTCCGGGGAAAAAGCCGGGTGAAAACAAAGATGAGGAATCTCAATTCCTAAGGCCTCGGCAGCTTTTAGAATAGTTAATCCTTCTTTTACTTCGGCTTGTTGTCCGTCAATCTTTATTTTCACCATGATTACTTCTTATCCTTTAATGCTTCGTCGAGCCTAAAAGTTCATCCTTAAATTTTTCGACAATGGCCAAGATAGGCATGGCCGCTGCATCTCCCAAGGGACAAAGAGTTTTTCCTTTAATAGCCGCGGCTAACCTGGCGATTGTTTCGAGGTCATCAGGTTGACCTCCTCCCTGTGCCAGCCGGTTAACGATTTTATTTATCCAGGAAACCCCTATGCGACAGGGTGTACATTGACCACAGGATTCATGAGCATAGAATTTACTCACCACTCGGAGCACATCTAACATCGAGGTTTCCTGATCAATAACAATCACCGCCCCTGAACCCAACATCGAACCGGCGTTGACCAAAGATTCAAAATCCAAGGTTATATCTATTTCTTCAGCGGTAAGGATGGGAGCAGACAGGCCACCAGGGATGACCGCCTTTAATTTTTTGCCTTCGCGCATTCCACCGGCATAAGTAAAGATTAGTTCCTTCAATGAAGTTCCGAGCGGGAGTTCATAAATACCCGGTTTCTTAACTGGTCCACTTACGCCAAAAATTCTTGTCCCGCCATCTTTTGGTAACCCAACCCGGGTAAACCATTCAGCCCCTTTTAAAATAATAAAGGGAACATTAGCAATTGTTTCGACATTGTTAATGACCGTGGGGCAATTAAAAAGGCCAACCGAGGCTGGAAAAGGTGGTTTTAACCGAGGATGACCTCTCTTGCCTTCCAAGGATTCCAGAAGAGCGGTTTCTTCACCGCAAATGTAAGCCCCCGCCCCTCGATGGACGATAACTTCCAAGTCAAACTGGCTGTGCAAGATATTTTGGCCCAAAAAGCCCTTCTTCTTAGCTTCAGCAATAGCTTTTTCTAACCGCTGGGCAATCATTTCGTACTCGCCCCGAATGTAAATAAAAGCATGGTGAATGCCGACACAATAGGCAGTAATTATTATTCCTTCAAGCAGAAGATGGGGATTATGACTCATGATATATTTATCTTTAAATGTTCCCGGTTCACCCTCATCAGCATTGACACAGAGATATTTTGGTTTATCAGTTTCTTTAGGCACAAATCCCCATTTTACCCCGGCTGGAAACCCGGCTCCGCCCCGGCCGCGAAGATTGGCTGCCTTAACCTCGGCCAGGATGTCAGTGGGCTTCATCTCTAGAAGGGCTTTTTTAGCGGCTTCGTAGCCACCATTTTCAAGATATATTTCCAGCTGATGCAGGTTTTTCAACCCAAAAAGGCTGGTTAGATATTTTTCTTTTTCGGTCACTTTATCATTCTAATCCGTCAAGAATTTCATCAATCTTGGCCGGGGTTAGTTGCCCGTAATAATCACAATTGACCATCATGCAAGGAGCATGCTCACAGGCCCCTAGACACTCCACCGTGGTTAGAGTAAAGCGGCCATCGGCGGTTGTCTCCCCGGGTTTAATTTTTAATTTATCAATCAAATAATTAAGAATATCATTGGCTCCCGCCAGTGTGCAACTGAGGTTGGAACAAACTTGAAGATGATAACGTCCGATAGGTTTTTCCAAAAACATGGTGTAAAAAGTAACCACTTCTTTGACCCGGGCAGGCTGAAGGTCAAGTAACTCCGCCACCCAAGCTTGAGATTCTTCAGGAATAAAACCTATTTCGTTCTGAATAAGATGTAAAACAGGTAAGAGCGCAGCCTGTTTATGAGGATAACGTTTGACTACGGCGGCAATTTTATTTTTAGTCTCTGGAGAGAGAGAACTCATCGGTCTAATTCTCCTCCAATCATGTTTAAGGAGCCAAAGGTGGGAATAACATCGGCAATGTAATGCCCGAGGATCATCTCTTCCAGGGCCGAGACAATGTGGAAACATGGTGCTCGCAGGTGGAGTCGATAAGGCTTATCGGTGCCATCGGAGACAATATAGTACCCCAATTCACCGTTGCCTCCTTCAACTGAGAAATACACTTCTCCTTTTGGAGGCCTGATCCCATGGCCTTTCATAAAATATTTAAAGTGGCGAATAAGACCTTCGATGGTCGTGTAAACGTCTTCTTTGGGGGGCATTATGTAACGTGGGTCATTAGCCAGAATGAGTGGATAATTTTCTTTTTCCATACCTTCTAAGTTGGGAGATAGCTTAATCTTTTGTTCTGGCTTTTTTCGCCTGGAAATCTTGATCGCCTCGGCCGGCTCAATTCCTTCCAGATTTAATTCCTGGGCGGGAGAACGATCAGGCAGTTTATCCATGGCTTGTTCGATGAGGCGAAGGCTCTGCTCCATTTCCAGCATTCTGACCATGTAACGGTCATAATTATCTCCCCTCTCTCCTAAGGGGACCTCAAATTCGAGTTGATCATAGACAAGATAGGGATGAGCCTTGCGCACATCATAATAAACACCAGTTGAACGAAGGCAAGGCCCTGTCCAGCCATAATTAATGGCCATTTCCGGAGAAACCACGGCAATATCCCGGGTTCGGTTAAGGAATATTTTATTTTTATCTAACAAGGCATGGACATCCTTGAGAACCGTTCTTGTCTCCTGGATAGCCTTGATTAGGTCCTCTCGCCATCCCTCATGAAGATTGGCTCTGACACCTCCAATCCGGACGTAAGAAGTTGTCATCCGGGCTCCGGTTGTTCTTTCGATGAAATCCCAGATAAATTCACGAGCTCTAATTTTATAGAGGAAGACAGTGAAGGCTCCACATTCCATGGCCATCGCCGCTAAGCAAGTAAGGTGATCAGAAATGCGGCTTAACTCACTCATGATGACCCGGATGTACTGAGCATGTTCAGGGACTTGCAGACCGAGCATTTTTTCCAAGGTCATGACATAGCCCAGATTATTAATCAGCGGGGAAACATAGTTTAATCGGTCAGTATAAGGAAGGAGATTAAAATAAGTCCGATTTTCACAGGTTTTCTCAAATCCTCGGTGTAAGTAACCAACTTCCAGCTCGGCATTGAGAATCCGTTCGCCATCTAATTCGAGCATAATCCGGATGGTACCATGCATGGCCGGATGAGAAGGCCCCATGTTCAGGAGCATGCTCTCCTGGCGGGCTTCTTTTTGAATTCTAAAGCTCATGTTTTTATTTTAAAGGTAGGCGCGGTTGCCTCTTGCGTAAAGGATAATCCTTTCTTAATGGAAAACCCTCAAATCCATCATACATAAAAATTCTTTTTAAATAGGGATGCCCTTCAAACTCAACACCAAACATGTCATAAACTTCCCTTTCTAGCCAGTTGGCATTTTTCCAGACAGAGGTAAGGGAATCTATCTTCAAGTCCGATTCTTTTAAACGAGTCTTAATTCTCAACCTCAGATTGTTTTTAAGGGAAAAAAGATGATAAACCATTTCAAACCGGTCTTCTTCACCAAGGTAGTCAACACAAGTTAAATCAAGTAACATAGTAAACTCGTAGGGGGCTTGGCGGAGAAAATTAACGATAGGAATTAAGGCCTCTTTCTTAATGTGAAGTATATCGTCACCAAACTGAAGGTCAGTCTTGCTAATCTCAGAGCCAAATTTTTCCTGCAGATCCTTTAAGACTATTTGTTTTTCCATCGCCATTCCTGTTCATGTTTCTGAATTTTTTCCTGTAACTTAACTAAGGCATCAAGCACCGTCTCTGGTCGTGGTGGACACCCGGGAATATAGATATCGACCGGGATGATG
>Ga0190349_1000095_pt1 | contig 31967 bp, 35 predicted proteins | sample 48721378_MG_FD_179798 | JGI IMG/M metagenome (GOLD analysis project Ga0190349, IMG submission 179798) | Hydrothermal vent microbial mat bacterial communities from Southern Trench, Guaymas Basin, Mexico - 4872-13-7-8_MG | ecosystem: Environmental > Aquatic > Marine > Hydrothermal vents >...
TGAACGCTTATTCACCCAGCACAACGGAAAAAGAACTTCTTATCCCTATGGGGAGGTCGAGAAAAAATAACTAATTTCTCCATGCCGCTCCAGAAATCGGCTTTAACCAGGTATCCCCCATTATGAACGTAATTTATAATGTTCTTTAAGCTATCATAATCTATACGTTCTCTTGGACAATTAATAAAAAGAATTTGTTCTGGATTAAGGTTAAAATAATATCCGAAAATTTATCAATCTTTCCAAAAAGTCATTATAAAGAAGCATCTTGATGGCAGCGACCCATGCCGCTGTAGCCAATAATCCCACCAGGCATATGGAAAATGTGGGCGAAAAGCCGATGAGAACATGAAGAAACCAAACCAAGAGACAGCCGGCTGAGACAAGGAGAACAAAACGGCACACCGGGTCGTTCAGAGGATGGGCAAGCCGTTTCTTCACGCCTGAAAGGGTCAGCTCTTCAGGAATCTTGCCTTTCATTTGAGGTTTCCTTGTACTCTTTTCCTACTCATGACTTCCTTTGAGTCTAGGGTACCAAATAACCTGTATTTCCGACAATGAGAAAACGGTCATAGAATGTGCCTAAAAATCCAAAGGTAGCAATGGAATTTTCAAAAGCATGATAACAATATGAATTCAAAAATACTTAAAAAAAAAATCTCGCCTTAATTAAAAACACAAAATTCTATAGCAACACACAGGCTGAAAAAGACAGGATGAAATAAAAACACGCGTATTGAGGATACCCCTATTGAGGATACCCCCAAGTTCAAAGCTAATCCTGTTTCCGAACTCCGAATAATATAGCTTCTCATTCCCATTTTCATCTGGGTAAAAAATATTCCATACTCATCCTCCAGAAGTTCAATCCGTCCTCCTACACCAAGTGAAAGATAAGGAAAAAAGTTTTGTTTCCTGAGACCTTTGAAATAATAAATAATATTAACAAAAGGCAAAAAAGATCCCCAATGTGGGTAATAAAAATTAATTTCCGGCTGAATCGCCCAATGTTTGGAAAAATGAAACTGAATATTTCCTCCAATAAAAGGTCCTAAATCATCATTAGATTTATTATACAGAAAAGAGAACCCTGAATTAATTCCAAGTGCAATAAATTTTTTATCTTGGGCGATAATCGAAGATGCTAATAAGAAAATTAAAATAGATATTGTAATGGCTCTTCGCAATTAATTAAAATTTAACCAATTCAATGGAACTAATTATCAATTTCCCTTCAAGTGCATCGGAATCAAAACGAGGAGCTATATTAATGCCTTTAATTTTAATATTTTCTTTCCATTTGATATGTTCTTTAAAGTTGAAAATTTCTATAGTTAACATGTTTGATTTCATTGGACGAGACAAATAGTTAATATCTTCACTTGAAACTGAATCTCTCGCAAATGAATATTTTTCTGCCAGAATCTCATCTACTAAAATTACTGCAATTTCAGGATTTTTTTCTTTATTATACTCCAGTAAACTTTGATAAACAATTTTTACTGCATCAAAACTTTCGGTGAGAATATTCAATTCTGGACTCGAGAGCACATGTGGAATACCTGATATATCCAATTTCATTTCTATTTCCCCATTTGAATTTATTGCAGCATTGGCGGTTCCACCTGTCAGCCAATTTGCTAAGGAATGTTCATTTTCAGTAAAAGAATGAACACTATCCCAATACATTAAAACTTTGTAGTCATTTTCGATACAAAACGAAAGTCCATAACTAAAAAAAGCCATAATAGTAAATATCCATATAATATTGCTCCTTTTTGTGATATTACTCTTCATTTTTTCCTCCTGTTAATATGCTTAATCGCATGATGCGGGACAATTTATTACATAACCAAGGTAAGGATTGAAAACATACTGTTCTCCGGTTCCATCACAGTGCTTATAACAATGATACATTAAAGGATCAATAAACCAAGCTCCAAAGCCTGAAAGTTCAAAGGGATAAGCCCACGGAGCAGCAGCATTGCATCTAGTTGCTAGCGAACTATGATTATCTCCTCTAAATTTTGAGCCAAATTCAGAACATAGGGCTCCGCATATTTGTGCTTCTTCGTCCCAGTTATAGTAGCCACTAACAAACAATCCACAGTTTCTAAAAGTAACGCTATTGAATCTCCTTGGCCATAATGTTGACTCCATATTAATCAATTCATAGCTTACATCTCTGTCGTTTTGATTTGAAGGTATCTCTGCTCCTCTTCCAGCATACCAGTATCCAACACCAGTTCCCTCTGAGCCAGGAAATATTCTGCAAGTAATGATGTCGAGATAAAGACAATCGTAACCTTTTGCCTTATTTGTTCCATAGACAGCGTGCTTCTTCTCACATACATAAACAGCAGGATGAGAGCCATTTACTAAAGTAGGATTATAATTATAATAATAATTTTTATGTGCTACTGTCCCTATCCTTAAGATTTTCCCCCAATAAGATCCATTCTTCAATATTTCTACTCGACAGCCTTCTGAATCATTCTCATGTGCTCCTAAGCCACCAGATCCACCTGTATCCCTCGGATGAAAAAACATATAAGTAATAAAATAATGACTATCTGATTCAATTATTGCATAATAGACATAAGCATGGAAATTTGTGTAATATTGATTTTTGCCAGCATTTTCTCAATTATCTTTTCCATTCCAATTCCCATCAAAATTGAAGTTCGTTATAAAGTCATAGTTATTCTTCGTTCCTTGATAGATATACGGAGACCAATGCGCAGCAATCTTAGATAGACTTGGAGCTGCATATAACTTTTTTACGAATAAGCGATTCCAACAAAAAATTAATACTAGGCTAAGCATAAAAAGGCACAATAAAGGCATAAAAGGCTTTTTAATTGTTCCCATCATATCCTTTCCTCCTGATGTATATTGTGATGAAGTCTTTTTATAAAGATTGAAGCAGACTATTTATCAAATTAAAATAAATTTACTTATCCTTCTCCTTTTAAGACTGCATAAAAAAAATAAGATCAATCCTTAAATATGTCAACAAAAACCATATCGATTTTTTTAGTTTGATATCGATAATTTTTAGGTGTTAGGATCTTATTAGTTTGGGAACGATGACAGCTCATTCCTAACTGCAGAGGGTGACATTCCAAAAACCTTATGAAATCTCTTGGTGAAAGAAAGAGGTTTATATCCCTGCTCTAGAGCAATGGTTTTAATCAACTTTGGGGTGGATATTATCTGCCAAAGCGAATAACATAATCTAGTTCTCAGCGAGAAACTCTCCAATGACATTCCTGATATATCTTTAAATTTAAACGAAAGCCAGGATGGAGAGAGGCCCACCTTAGATGCCAGCTGGAGAAGGCTCTCTCTTTTATGAGGATTTGATACAAGCTTCCTCTGAACATCAAGAATTTTATAGATCGGATCAGACGAATGTCCTAGTTTTCCTGAAAAGAATGAATGATTTACCGATATTTTTATTCGCTGGAGAATTTTTTCCTGAAGAGCACTTAATGAATAATCTTCGTAAAGAGCAAAGAAAAATAATCCTCGGGGTCGATTTTTCATTTTCAAGAGCATAGGCCATATTATAATAAAGGGGATCTGCTTGTTTTCACACAGAAACACAAATTTTTTCAGCAACGGATGCAACTGATATTTATAGTCGCATCCGATGAAAAAGAACTGAAGATCATTGTTGACCAGAATTGTTTTATTCTTATTAAATTCTGTGTCCAAATTTATTACACGTGCGGTTCCCCTCAAAACATCTTTGATAACCGTGAGTATTACACTCTTCACAGAAATAGCTACAATTTTCTCCTTCAACTTGCATCACCTCCATCTTTGCCGCTATAAATAATCTATATAAATCGATTTTTATGTCAATAAGATAAATCGAATCATCTGAAATCTTCTTTTATGATGATTTAACGTAAGTACTTTTTTCCTCCTTGTCTTTTTTGTCTTAATTCTTAGGTCTTATGAACCAATCTTCTATCCGTGCCCTCAACTTTACTATTAAGTTCGGACACACCGTAATGTTAAGCCTCAGCTTTTTAACATAACCGAGAACGCAACCTTGCTAAAGGTTCGTTGAGATTTTATGAAGGCAGTCGATTCTTATTTTCACCATTATTTTCTGTAGGGTATATGATGACGTTCATCTTTTAATACCTTATAGATGATTGTTAATAAACGTTTTGGTCTGGTCACTTTAGCTGTATTCGCACCCTTTCTCCTGGCTTTCTTATCGTAAAATAACCTTATATCAGAATCTTTCCTGCAGGCAGGATATACCGCCTCTTCCGCTGCCCATCTGAAGGATAGGGATTTGCTTTTCAGCTCCGCTGGCTGGGTAAGGATCTTTGTCATTATTTTCTCTTTCAACCACTGTGGGGAATATAAATCTTGACAAAAAGGATGTAAAGGGCAATCAGAAGCTGCTCATAGTGGCCAAAACGCCACAAAAGCTGCAGAGAGCCTGCCCGAAAAACCCCGAAAATCACGCAGACCTCTCCTCTCACGTAAAGAGAGGCTCATAAAAAGGGCTCACTGCCGGCTGCGGCGGCCACCAAAACTTCCTGATAAGCCACATGAGGTGGCGGAGGTTTGTCTGCTGCAAACGTCAGCTTGAGATGTTGGATGCTCCTGTCTACCACCTCCTTGATGATGGGCCGGAGGAACCCGTACTCCTTCTCAAAATGGCTCTCGTACTCCGCGACGAATCTCTCGAAATAATGGAATAGCACCCGGTAGAGAACGATGCGCTCGGGATGACGAGGACGGTAAACTTCTGCCATAGCAAGGAATCATCCATCAAGAAACGGGCCAATCCTCGAAGGAAGAAGATGATTGCTTAAATGAAAGGAGTTAGCGTGAAGAACTCTGCTGATTGCCGCTTAGAACCGTAAACTTCCGGTGACGCTTACAACACGGATAGTGCACAGGCAGAATTATGGAAATTGGACAACCATGATGTATGAATCGCTTGTGTGAGATCTATTTTCTCCCAGTCACTTCCTATTTTGTGGAGAAGATCATCGAAAAGGAAAAGCCCGATGGGATCCTGCTGGGATTTGGAGGCCAAACAGCCCTCAACTGCGGCGTGGTCCTGCATGAGCAGGGGATACTTGACCGCTTCGGTGGCAAAATTGGCGCCTGAACGCTTATTCACCCAGCACAACGGAAAAAGAACTTCTTATCCCTATGGGGAGGTCGAGAAAAAATAACTAATTTCTCCATGCCGCTCCAGAAATCGGCTTTAACCATTTCGGTTAAAGCCAGTTATGAGGCACCTCCCACTTCTGTCTTTAAGGCTCTTCTTGAGGCTGTTCATGATGTTCCCGAGGTGCTGGCTGCGCCTCCGCCTGAAGCCTACCTTCTTAGCTATGATGATTTGGGTATTTCCTATTTACTTAAATTCTGGATAAAGGATTTTGATCAAAAATATCAAATTCTGGCTGAAGTGGGAAGGCTTATCTGGTACAAATTCAAAAGGAATAAGATAGAGATTCCAGTTCCTTTGGCTGATAAAGTCGACCATGTTTTAAGGTCAATCAGAGAAAAAGAAGCTCCTTCGGCTAAAGAAATAGAGAGAGAAAAAAATTACCATGATCTCTTGATTTCTTCCTTCCTCCGTTACCAACAGGGGAAAAAAGCTGGAGAGCTTATGGTTTCAGAGAAGGTAATAAAGGAATTAGCTAAAGCAGTAAAGAGAGTCAAATATGCCCCGGGTGAGATTATTTTTAAGCAGGGAGAAAAAGGTGAGAAGTGCTACCTGATTTCCTCTGGAAAGATAAGGGGAGAGATTGTTTATGAAGACAAAGGGAAAAAGCACAAGTCTGTTTTTGTGGTGAAAGCTGGAGATATTTTTGGGGAGATGTCTCTCTTTACTGGAATGCCGCGGACAGCCACTGGAATTGTTGAAGAAGAATCAGAACTACTGGAGATTAGAGCTGAAAATTTTGCTTTTCTCTTGGAGAAGAACCCGAGGTTGGCTGAGATTATAGCCGAGATTGTTAGCCTGAGAAATAAGAAAAACAAGGAATTTTTAAAGAAGATAAAAGAACTTTCCGAAAAAGATATCAAAAGGAGCTGCAGCAAACGCTCTGTTCTTAAATGGCTTAAAAGATTTGTCAAGCGATAAGCTGAAATTCTCTTCAATCTACAAACTTAATCACAACTTGTATTCCTTTAGAGGAAAGCTCTTGTAGATTTAAGTTAGGAAGCCAAGATTAAGCCAGGAGGGAAGAATTCTAAAAACCGTGATAAGTGAAATTCCTCCCAAAGAAATTAAATTTAGCAACGATTTTCCTCCATCTTCGCCAAATCCCATCCCACCAATATAGGCTCGGATGGAATAAAATCGTTGCCTATAAATATTATCTTCTTCATTATTAGCTATAACAGTTTGGGACATGCTTATCGCCAGGACCATCTGATTGAAAAAAAGGCTATAAATTGGTAAATTAATAGACGCTTCAGTCTTAAAAAAATATAAAAAGTGTGAGGTTATCCAGATCAATTACTCTGGATATGCTAAGAATTTAGAAGGTGCGCCTGTAGCTCAGTATGGATAGAGCAAGGGATTCCTAATCCCTGTGTCGCAGGTTCGAGTCCTGTCAGGCGCACTTCTTATATATGTTTAAATGGATATTTTAGCCATTTCTTTTTTGCGAAGTTATTTTTGATAGCAAATTATCTTCAATTCTTGAGAATTATTGCTAGCTCGAAAGGAAGAAAGTTTGTTAACTATATTTTCTTTTCTTAATTGGAGTGATTATGATGTGATCTATTTTTTACTTAAATATATAATTTAATAAAATATTTGATATAAATTAAATATTTGATATAAATTCAATCAAAGTCTCTCTCTCCATGTAGCTCTATTCAATCTAGAAGCAGAGGATAAGATATAAAAAAAGAAATTTATAAAAAGTTAATTAAGCTAAATAATAAAAAAAGTTTAAATGATTTTTCTTGACAGAAGAAAAAAGAAAACTAAAATGTATAAAGATGAGATTGAGAATCAATTGCAATTATTTAGAACAATTACAGGGGCATCCTCTTACTAATCAAAGACTGGTCCTGCTGGAATTAATACGCCAGTCAGATGTGCATCTTGATGCGAAGGAGCTGTATAGACGTGCTAATAACAAAGACGAATCTATCAGCTTAGCTACAGTATATCGTAGTCTTAATCTATTTAAAAAATTGGATTTAATTGATGAGAGACACTTGGGAGGAGGACGCCGTTGTTTCGAGATAAAGCAGCCCCTGGATCATCAGCATCTGGTATGCCTGGGTTGTGGTCAGATTATAGAGTTTAAGAGTTCTATAATTGACAAGCTAGTGGTCAATGTAAAGCGAAAATTTGCCTTTAATGTCACCAGAGCAGAATTGTACCTTGAGGGATACTGTGAAAAATGTGAACAAAAAGCAGGGAAAAAATGTGAGGATATCAGGAGGAGTGTTAAAGTCTCTCATAAAGCAAAGCTTGGGTGATGAAAGGTATACCCAGATCTTAAATTTATTGTACTCCTTAGAATTGTACTTATTGTGGCAAAACAATTAATACCGTTAGTAGATTGGCTGAGAAATTAAGTAAAGGACAAAATTTGTTAGATGAAAATAGAGTCAAAACGGAAGCTTGAAAAAAGAAGTGAGAACTATTTTAAAAAGTTTAGCAGGAAACCTATTGGCTGAAGAGAAGGTAGAAAATAGAATAAATAAGAAGCTGGAATGAGAATAAAGAGGTAAATATGTCTGCACCTAATCAGCCAAGAATTATAATTTTTACATCTTCTTCATGCCCTTGGTGTAACCGAGTTAAACAATATTTAAGAGAGAAAAGATTCAGGTTTAGGGAAGTAAATGTAGAAAGAGACTCAGAGGGAGTGCGGGAACTTAAGCGGAGAAATATAATGGGTGTTCCTGTTGTTTTAATTAATAATCGCCCTGTTGTAGGGTTTAATAAAGCAAAAATTGATAAATTATTAAATATCAAATGAGAAAGGAGATTCAAAAATGAAAATTAAGCCATTTGAGGATCGGGTTTTAGTTGAGCCGGAGGAGGTTACCGAAACCAAAACTAAATCCGGCATAATTCTTCCTGATACTGCCAAAGAAAAGCCAAGAAGAGGCAAAGTTATTGAAGTTGGAACTGATGAAGAGCTTGCTAATAAAATTAAAGTAGGTGATACAATAGTTTACGCAAAATTTACTGGTGATGAGATTGAGTTTGAAGGGAAAAAATATTTAATCATAGCGAGAGGTGATATTCTGGCTGTGATTAGGTAATAGGTTAGGAAAGGCTTGCAATATTTATTATGGAAGCTTAGCCTTATTGACCATAGAGAAGGAAGAATAGAAGAATTTATGTTCAGATCAATGATGAAAGGAACAGCCAATGGCTAGTTATGATGTAGTTATTATTGGAGGGGGCCCTGCTGGCCTCACCTCTGGACTGTATGTTTCGAGAGCCGGCCTTAAAAGTCTGCTGGTGGAGCGAGGAGCATTAGGTGGACAGATGATGAATGCTAGATTAATAGAGAATTACCCTGGTTTTCCTAAAGGCATCTCTGGTTTTGAGCTGAGTTCACTTATGCAACAACAGGCTGTTGCCTACGATTTAGATGTCGTAACTGCTGAGGTTACAGACCTCATTGGCAAGGAATTTTATAAAATCTCTACTTCTAAAGGTAGTTTTGAAGCTCCGGTTATAATTATAGCTACTGGCTCGGAGTATCGCCGACTGGGAGTTTCTGGTGAAGAAAGACTTTCAGGTCATGGTGTTTCCTATTGTGCAACCTGTGACGGCTTTTTCTTCCGTAACCGGGATGTAGCAGTAATAGGAGGAGGTGATACGGCTATTACTGATGCTCTTGAGCTGAGCCAGTATGCGAATAAGGTGTATGTAATACATCGGCGTGATCAACTTCGAGCTGGAAAGGTACTTCAAGAACGAGCCTTTGCCAATCCAAAGTTAGCATTCATTTGGGATACAGTGGTCTCTAAATTTTTGGGAGAAGAAATACTGGAAAAGCTCGAACTGATCAATGTGAAAACAGGGCAGCAATCCGAGTTAAAGGTAGATGGTGCATTTGTGGCCGTTGGCCTCATGCCCAATAGCCAGCATTTCTTTAAAATCTTGGAAGTTGACGACAGTGGCCATATAGTTACTGATGAGATGATGGCTACTTCAGCGCCTGGTATTTTTGCAGCTGGTGACGTTCGTAGGAGTTCACCTCGCCAAATTGCTGCTGCAGTGGGTGATGGTGTTATTGCGGCTATGTCTGCTTTTGAGTATCTTCAAATAAAAAGAAATGGGGCTAGAATCACGATTTCTTGATTTATTAAAAAGAGGAGACGTTGGGAAAGGTCAAATTGGATAGGATTCTATCTAATACTAATGGACAAATGTTATTCCTAGTATGAGAACCATTGGCGATTAAATAATAATTTGTAATGAAATAAGGAGACAATAAAGAAAACATAAGTTCAAACTTCAGGATAAATGGAAAGTGAACACTAGAAATTGTTTTTTAATTAGCTTTAAGGCTAAGTCTTAATTTTAAAGAAGCATATTTTTTTAATAAGTTGAGGTTTTAGATGGCAGCGATGATTATTATCCAAGACAAGAATTAATTTTAAAGGAGGCAATATGAGCAAAGTAGTAGAAGTTACGGATCAAAATTTTGAAGAAGAGGTCCGTAGATCAGATATGCCTACTGAAGTTGATTTCTGGGCTCCGTGGTGTGGTCCGTGCCGGATGGTTTCACCCATATATGACAAGCTTTCAGAGGAATATGATGGTAGGTTTAAGTTCTGCAAACTTAATGTGGATGAAAACCAGCGGACTGCCGCAAGATATCAGATCATGAGCATACCCATGCAGATGTTCTTTTTTGAAGGTGAGAAAGTACATGAGATCCTTGGAGCTGTGCCTGAACACACCATTAGAAAGACAGTTGAAGCTATTATTAACAAATTTTCCACAGATGAGAGAGGTCGGCTTAAAATAATTTTAACCTCTTGGGTTAGGCATAATAAACAGCATAGTGAGAAATTTATAAGATGGTCCGAGAAGGTTGAAAACATAGAAAGGAATCCAGTCTACAATATGGCGTTGGCCGCAGCAAAGGAGCTGGAAAAAGCAAATGAGCAACTATCTCAAGTGTTGACCAAACTACAAGCAATTGAATAAATAGATTGATTTTGATGGTTCTATTAGGAAGGGAAGGGAAAGTCTGATATCTAGATAATGATATTATGATGGTGAAAAAACTTGCTTTGCTGAGGGGACGTATTCTGCGTTGAGAAAATAATGCTTGAATTCTAATAAAATAACCCTATTAATTGTTTTTACTTTTTACTTTTAGTGAGTACTGTTTTATTATTGACGAATTATGTTTCCTAGACTCCTGCTTTTTAGCATTTAAAAGTGAAAGAAAATATTTGGCCACATTTTTTTTGCACCGTCTGGGGATTTGGAGCGGTTCAGTTACAGAAAATTTTTTCTTGTGTAGGAAGAGGAATACCGTAATTGCTGCAAAAGCGGAAGTGTCACTATTTTCCGAATGGCAATTCGGACAGTCGATCTCCCTTGCTTTCACCTTAAATAATTTGTACTAGAAATATAAATTTTTAGGCGATGAGTCAATATTTTCACTAATATTGACAATGATAGCCTAAAGTTTTACAGTCTTCACGTCTATTAAACTGTCTTTCAGGTAGCCAAAAAAAGTTTCAATAAAGGAGGGAAATCATGGAAAGCATTTATAAGGTTATTGAACTTATAGGCACTAGCCCCAATTCCTGGGAAGAAGCGGCCAAAAATACAATTTTTAGTTTAATTGAAAATAATCCTAGCATAAAGCCTAGCATAGATTGACAAGAAAGCTTAAATTAGATTAATATCTATTTAAGAATAACCGCTTCGCCAAATCTTTTCATGTACGAAATGTCTGGAATGAGGCGTTATTCCTGATAATAAGAAAAAAGGAAAAATGTTCGGGGCCAAAGATTGGGAAGTTTATCTTTATGGAGACTATCCTGAACATCAGGAGTTTTACAAAAATTTTAGATCACGCCGCAAGGCCCGTCGCTATATAAGAAAAACTCTTAGAAAAAATGAGCGCTATTACTGTGCTCTAATCTGGCATGAAGCTTCCTCTTCATTTGACACCTATTATTGGAATGGAAATAAAGTTATAAAATGGGATAAGCCTTGGGTTCTTTCCAGCCGACAGGCCCTAAATCTAGAAACAGATAAGCATGGACGATTGATAACTATAAGCTAGCTGCAGTTAATGATAGATAAAATTGATTCATTATTAAAAAGGAATAGTCTAAATTTCAAATTTTCTGCAAAGATAGTTGGATTTTTATTCTTTTTGTGATAAATAAAATATTCAAAACGGTTAGCTGAGATTTTAATCAGACATTATTCACGGTAGCAGCTTAAAAAAGGTGGGATCCTGACATGGCTCTCTTTAGAAAGATAATTACTATTTAAGCAAAGAGAGAAAAATGAGAAGAATAAAAAGAAAGCAACTTAAAGAAGATGAATTAGTCACTACGGTCACTAAACTAATCCGCTTTGCCCAAAAAAGAGAAAGAGAATTAATTATAGCTGGGGTGGTCATCGTAGTGGTAATCTTGGCTTTTGTGGGCACTAAATTGGTAAAAAGTCAACACCTAAAAAAGGAAAGCCGTTTTATTGGCCAGGTAGTTAAACTCTACTCTGAACTTGAGTCTAATCCCCTGAATTTGACTGAACTGGAAAGATTAGCCAAAGGTGAAGATCAGTATGCAAGACTGGCTTCTGTCATATTGGGTAATTACTGGCTGGAAAAAGGGAAGTTGGATAAAGCAGAAAAGTTCTTGAAACAAGTTTCAGCCAAGAAGAAAGATCTTTTTTATTATCAGTCTCAAGATCTATTGGCTCAGCTTTATTTAAAACGAAAGGATTTCGATAGAGCTCTTAAAATATATAAAAAATTAGAAGAGGAGAAACCAAAAGCCTATACTCTGGATGCCATCCTTTTCCATGAAGCAGAAGTTCTTGAAAAGAAAGGTGATTCTAAGCAAGCGCTGGCTCTTTATAGAAGACTTCAAGCTGAATTTCCCCAGACATACTTTGGTTATGATGCCTCGCAAAAAGCCAAGAAATTGGAAGCAAAAAAATAACTAGTTTTGCTTGTAAATTCTCATAAAAAATATATAATAGTCTGTTAATTTTTTTTGAGGAGGAAATAGATGGCCTATATGATTACTGAAGAATGCATTAATTGTGGTGCCTGCGAGCCTGAATGTCCAAATCAGGCAATTTCAGCAGGAGACGAAATTTATGAAATTGATCCAGAGAAGTGTACAGAATGTGTAGGGCATTTCGATGAGTCTCAGTGTGCTTCAGTTTGTCCTGTTGACGCCTGTGTGCCTGATCCTAACCATAAAGAAACCAAAGAAGAATTAATGGAGAAATATAAGAGGCTCCAAGAAAGCTGATTATTCTACCTATTGTAGTTGATTAGAATTAGAGTAGGAGTGATATTTATCACTCCTATTTTTTTATAAGCTAGATGATAAATATAAGAGGTAAAATCTGGATTAATATTGTTTTGTTTGCAGTGACCGTGGTTTCCACTTTTGTCGTTGGCATAAGCTGGAGTCTTAGCTTTAAATACGCTGATGTTCTCAGTCAGCCCCAAGAGGTTAATCTTGGAATAAAAATTTTCGAAGATCCTCAGGTTATTTACTTAAGCATTATCTATGCTCTAGTCCTTATTATTATTTTATTAGGACATGAATTAGGACACTTCCTGACCTGTCAACATTACCAGATTGAATCCACTTTGCCTTATTTTATCCCGGCTCCTACTTTAATTGGCACTCTAGGAGCTTTTATCAAAATAAAATCTCCTATTACCCGAAAGAAGCAGCTTTTTGATATCGGAGTAGCTGGCCCCTTGACTGGATTTGTCCTGGCTGTTCCAGCTCTTGTCTATGGCCTTTCCCTTTCTAAGGTTGTCCCTGCTCTCCCTCAAGAAGGGACGCTTGTTTTTGGGGAACCCCTTCTGTTGAAACTGGCTGCAAGCATTATATTTGAAAACATTCCGCCTAACCATGATATAATTTTACACCCAGTGGCTTTTGCCGGTTGGGTAGGTATTTTTGTGACGGCTCTGAACCTTTTTCCTGTTGGACAACTTGATGGAGGTCATGTTTCTTATGCTCTTTTTGGAGGTAAATCCAAAAATTTGGCCAAAATATTTTTGGGAATATTCATTATAATGGGAATTTTTTTCTGGTTAGGTTGGTTTCTCTGGGCTTTTATTATTCTTCTTCTTGGCCTTAGACATCCGAGAGTAATAGATGAAGGAAGCTCTTTATCTCCTGGCCGTAAATTTGTCGGGTTTTTAGTTTTATTAATTTTTATTCTATCTTTCATTCCCGATCCTATTAAAGGATATGAAGGTGCTAATTTAATAGAAATAATAAGGAAATTATTGCCTTTATAGAGAATGTAAGGAGAAAGATTTGGGGCTGCGAAATTTTCACAGATTTTGTGGAAATCTTGTGGAAATATCTTCCTTTTTAAAGCCAAAAATTAGAAATTTCTTAGAAATATGACAAATTGCACATAATTTGTGCATAATGCCTATATTATTGATATTAAATGATTTATAAATATGCTGAAAATAAACAATTTACAAAGCTACCAAAATAATGATTGGTATTTTGCTTGCCTGAATTTAGAAAAAGAAAAAGAGAAAAGCTTCTTTTATCTGTGCGAAATTAAAGGTAAATTGGTTAAAATAGTTTATTAAGATGGAAAAGCAATTCAAAAAAATAGAACAAGAATATAGTGAGCTGAAGGAGAAATTTTGGCAAGGGAGAATATCTAGACAGGAATTTATAGAGGAACTAAGAAAATTACCTTTAAAAGATCAACAGGGGAAGTTCTGGATGGTCGGAGCTAAAAGTGGCCAGTGGTATTATTATGATGGTAAAAATTGGATTCAATCGAAACCGCCATCTATAAAGGAAGGAAAAGCTATTTGCATCTACTGTGGCTATGAGAATAATTTGAAAGATGAAGTTTGTGCTGGCTGCGGTCAGAATTTAGATGATAAGTGGGATTTATCTCCTAATAGGAAACAAAAATTTGATAAGCCTTCCGTTGCTATTCCTTTCTATGGGAAAAAAGAGCAATCATTGAGAAATAAGCTGGATGAATTAAAAATTGAGAAAGAGGACAATTATTTTATTTTTCGATCTCTAAATCTTTTATCTTTTTTTCTTTTCATGGCCGCAGCCGGAGTTTTTATAGGGATTTTAGGAGGAGCTCTGCTAGGATCGACTGATATTTTTGGTCAAATTGCCCTGTCTCTGCCTCTGTTTTTAGGAGAACTTCAAGGCACCTTGGTAGGAGGCATTGTTTATGCTTTCTTGGGGGGATAATTGGTTTTGTCGAGCTGGGAGTTGGTGGCTTTGTTCTGTCTTTATTTATAAATTTTATTTCTTCTTTTATCGGTGGAGTCAAAATTCGCTTGGAGTAGATGTTATTCTGAATTTAGTTTAAAAAGCCTGGCCCCCTGTTTATTTTTAATTTGTAAAGAGCATGAGCAATTTGTCCCAAGGAAATTGATTCATCATTGGGAGGATAATTTAGAGGTCTTATGACTATGAGATTTTTTTTCTCGAGGAGATTGGTTGTTTTCTTTAAAAGTACTTTATTTAAAAAGACCCCTCCTGTTAAGACTACTATGTCAGTTTCATATTTCTTCTTAGCAAATTCAGCCAAGGAAGCTGTAACCTGGGCCAAAGTATTGTGAAATTTAGCCGATATCTGAGAGGGGGGAACATTTAATTTCAGATCTTCTAATATTTCCTTTATCATCGGTTGGAAAGAGATTTGAAGAGGAGATGCTGATGAATCAATCGAAAATTCATAGTATCGGTTAAGATTTTCTTCAGCTACTGCTTCTAATCTCATTGGAGCCTCAGCTTCAAATTCAACTTCTAAAGGCGAAAGCCCTACGAGAAAAGAAACCGCATCAAAAAGCCGCCCACAGCTGGAGGTGAGGGGGCTGTTGATGTTGTTGGCTATCATTAATTCCAGACTTTTCAGTTTTTCTTTTTTAATATCTCGAAAAATTTGTAAGTGAGGGTAATCAAGGCCAAAAGTATCTATTAGGTAGGAAAGGGCCATCCTCCAGGGCTGTTTAGATGCCAAATCTCCCCCAGGCAAGGTTACATATTTAAAATGAGCTAATCTTTGATAAGATAGATAATCAGCCAGTAAGAATTCTCCCCCCCAAGCTTGGCCGTCATCTCCATATCCGTAGCCATCCAGAGCCACTCCCAAAACTTTTTTTTCTGGAACTATGTTGTGTTCCAAAAGAGGGGCCAGAACATGGGCAAAGTGATGCTGAACTTGAAAGTGGGGAAGGCCGGTTTTTTGAGCAAATCTGGTAGTCTGAAAATCTGGGTGAAGATCAGAAACAACTATTTGAGGCTTAACTTCAAAAAGCCGAGAAAGGTGGTCAATCGTCTCTTGAAAATATTTGTAGTTTAAATATTCATCCAGATCTCCTAAAAATTGGCTGGTTACAACATAACCATTCTTATAGATTGAAATTGTATCTTTAAGCTCTGCTCCTAAAGCTATAATCTGGTTGGAGATGGCTAAAGATGAAGGTACTTTTTGAGGATAGGGAACATAGCCTCTAGCCCGTCTGAGGAAAAGTGGCTGTTTATTAACTACTTTAAGAACAGAATCGTCAGCTCTCATCTGGATTGGTCTATCATGGGTGAAGATGTAATCACAAATCTGGCCGACTCCTTCACTCTCATCTTTCATAAGCGGAGCGTCTTTTTGGTTGGAACTGGTGGCTACTATTAACTCCAGATCATTTAATAATAAATAATGAAGAGGTGTGTAAGGCAGCATGAAGCCCAGTTCATTCAAATAAGGAGCAATTCCTTTAATATCTTCCTTCTTTCTGAGGAGGACAATAGGCCGTTGTCCTGAGGTAAGCTGCTTTTTTTCTTCTAAAGAAAGATAAGCATATTTTTTAACAATGCTGAAGTTTTTGGCCATTAAAGCTAAAGGTTTGGTCTTTCTTTTTTTTATTTTTCTCAGCCTGGCTACAGCCCGAAAGTTAAAAGGAGAACAGACAAGATGGAAACCTCCCAGGCCTTTGACAGCTATAATTTTTCCTTTTTTAATAAATGAAGCAGCTGTCTTTACTCCTCCTTCTAATTCTCGGCCAGTGGTTGCTTCAAGAAGTTTCACCTGAGGCCCACAAACAGGACAAGCTATGGGCTGGGCATGATATCTTCTGTTTAAAGGATCAGAGTATTCTTGGCGGCAGTTAGGACACATTTTAAATTTGGCCATGGTTGTCTGCTCTCTATCATAAGGAAGAGATTTGACAATAGTATAACGAGGGCCACAGTTGGTGCAATTAATAAAGGGGTAGAGAAATCTTCTGTCAGAAGGAGAATACATTTCTTTAAAGCATTCTTCACACACAGATATATCAGGAGAAATAAAAACGAAACTTTTGCCTGCTCTTGATTTCTTAATACTAAAGCCTTTAAGATGACGTGCAGGGGTATGCTCAATTGTTATCTTTTCGATTCTGGCTAGAGGAGGTTTTTTTTCCTTAAGAGCTTGCAGGAAAGCTTCAAAATCTGTTTTTTGACAGGATTCGAGATGAATTTCTACCCCAAATCCTATATTTTTTACCCAGCCCTTGTAGCCAAATTCATGGGCAAGTCTGTAGACAAACGGTCTGAAACCTACTCCCTGGACCACACCAAAAACAATAAGGGTGATGGAAGAAGGAGACCCAGAGTTAGACATTTTTTGGTGAAGGTTGGCTGTAGACACAGCCACAGTAATTTTGACGGTAAAGACTATATTGGCGGCTGAGGATAACGCTTTTTTTAAAGCCATCTTTCTTTTTAAAATTAGCCTCTAAATAATCTATTTTGTATTTTCGGCTAAACATTTTTCCTATCCGGTTGAGGACTTCTGCTTTTTTCCAAGGGCTTAGGCTCATGACGGTGGTAAAAATATCAAATTGAAGCTTGGCTGCAGTCTCGGCTGTTTTCTGGAGTCGAAGAGCATAGCAAATGTCGCATCTTCTTCCTTTTTCAGGCTCATTTTTGTATTTTTGGGTTATTCTGAACCAGCGATGATCGTCATATTCCCCTTCTATAAGTTCGAAATTCAGCAGATGACTTATTTTTTTTGTCTCTTCCAATCTAAGCTTATATTCAGAAAAAGGATGAATGTTGGGATTATAGAAAAAGCCGCTGGTTTCATAGTCTCTTTGCAGAAGTTGGATGACATAAAGCCCATCGGGAGCACAGCAGATATGAACCAGTATTTTAGGTTTTTGGAGAATTCCTGCTTTTTTATCAATCATAGCTGAATTTCAAACTGTTTTTTTATCTTATGATAATCATTGTCATCTTCGTCACCATAAAAGCTTACTTTTATTTTAAAACTTTTTTATCCGCCGAGGTTGAGCCCGGATTTTGGTCTAGCTGGTAACCTGTAATTATAGATGGTGACTAATAGGGCAGTCAATTTTAGTTAGAGATTATTAAACATCCACTTTTCTCTTATGTCAAAAAAGAAGATTTGCCAGAACAAGAAAGGGGATTAAATATTGGTTGCTTCTTATAAATTTTTAATTTGATTTTCCAGGTCTTGAATACGACGATTGGTCCTGTCAATCTGAGAATAAAAGACAATTAACTCTTCATGATCTACTCTTTGTTCATCAATGATTTTTCCCAAGTTTTCGAAGAGAGGTTCTCTTTGGGATTCATTTTCTCTTATTTTCTGTAAAATTTTATATTTTTCTTTCTCCCATTCTTTGATTTCTTTCTGTAATTTTTGTTGATGCTCTTTCTGTTCCTGATGAAGATTTCTTATAGAGTCATTAAGAGAGTTTATAATTTGTTGGAGTTTTCTTTCTTCTTGGATGCTTTTATCTTTTTCGACTGTAAAGGAAGTAATTTTCTGGCTAATACTTTCTTTTTGCTGTTTAAGGCTTTGGAGCTGATCTGTATTTTTTTCTTTTCTAACCTTTTGTTTTTCCTCCTGTAGGTAAAGATTACTGTTTTGTTCGAGAGCTTTTTGAATTTCATTAAATTCTTTTTCTATTTTTTCAGCTTCTTTTTGGCTTTTTTCAATTTTTATATTTAAAATTTTATGCTGATCTCTGATTTCACTTAATTTCTCCTTATATGGCTTTTTCTCGTTTTCTTTTTGTTTCAATGGTTCCTCATATTTTTGCTGTATATCTTCAAGTTTGAGCTCCAGTGATTCTATTCTGGCTGCTAGTGCCTTTTTTTCTTTTTCCAGTTTGGCTTTCTCTTTTTCTAATTGGTTAAGATTGACCAATAGTTCTTGGCCTTTTTCAATCATAAGGTTTTCCAGCCAAGCTTTTTTTCCTAAGGCTTTAAGCAGCTTTATTTTTTTCTGTTTTTCCTTTTTAAGCTTGGTTTGAAGGCGGAATTTTATCAATTTGATTTTGGTTTTAAAGAAAAAAGAATCAAGCCTTTGTCTTAAATCTTTATCTCTGAGAAAAATAAAAATAATTAAAAGAAGAATAATACACAACAGAAACCAGAAGGCCCAATAGGGGAGGCCTTCTCTAGCGGGAGGTGGGGGCTGAGAAGAAAAAAGGCTGGCTAAAAAGGTTTTCATAGTTTCCTAGAAATTTTTTCATTATTTCTTATCTCTTTTGACAAAAATTGTCAAATTTTTTCTCTGTTTGTTCTTTTCCCCTTTTGTACCAGTTGAATTAGAAAATTGCTCAGAAAAATTCTTCATTGACCAGTCGATAAGATAAAGAGCAGCCGGCAAGTTTTCTTTAAAAATTGATTGTATATCTTCCCCTGAGTTGAAAAAACCGCCGTGGAGGACATCTACAGGAGGCAGTTCAATAGTAAAGGCAGGTATATGATAAACTCCCAAGGCCCAGTCAGTGGTATCTCCATTGGTTAGATAGAAAGAGTTTCCAGCCTGGCCATATTCATAAAAGCGACCGTTAACAGCTTGAATTAATTCAGACATTTGAGCAGCCATCTCCTCAAGAAGCTTGTTTTTGGGTGAAGGAACGCTAGTATAACCCCACGGGTAAAGGATAACTTGAGAGTAGTTGTGATAGGAAATCAAAGCCTGAAATCTCCTAGTCAGACAGAAATCTCTGACAGCTTGAGTTTCAGGTTCGGAGAAAGGTGATTTTCCTCGGTAAACATTAGAAAAGGAATTGGGGCTTGAACCCTCATTATCCAGGCCCCAATTGTAACTATAATTTCGATTAAGGTCTACTCCATAACTGCCGTCTCCATTATTACGTCTGTTTTTTCGCCAATAGCGATAAAAATGAATAGAATATTCGAGGCCATCAGGATTGAGAAGGGGAATAATCCAAATTTGGCTGTGGTCGACAAGATTTTTTATAGTAAGTTGGCGGCTGTAGTTCTCAACAAGATACTTGGCTAACAAATAGGGTACTTCCACTGAAATCCATTCGCGAGCATGATGACAACCAATAAAGAGGACCTCGGCTTCGGCTTCCTCCAGGGAAACGTTATCACTTATTTTAAGGGCATAAATATTCCTATTTTCCAAGCTCTGACCAAGGATATAAAGCTTAGCCAGATCAGGAAATCTTTCTTCTAAAGTCATTAAGTCGTTTTCCAGTTCTTGATAAGTATGATAAGGACCATTTATGCTTCCCTGGAGATTAGCATCTTTGTTAGAAAATGGATAGAATTTCTGAGTTTCGATTTGATAGGCAATATTGGCTTTTTTTATTTTTAATAGATCATCAAGTTGCCGATTACAGATGATGTAGATTCTTCCTTGCCAGATCATCAGAATATCCAGGTTCAATTTGTTAATTTTTCTGATTGCTTGAGGATTTTGGCTGACACTGATAATTGTCGTATTATTATAGTCTTGGGCCAGAAGAGGGAAGAAGAGGACTAGAAAAATAATCAGGAAAAACACTATTTTTCTGATTTTCATTCTTTACCTCTTAGTTTAAATTTATTTTCATTTTTTTATTACATCAAGAAAATAAGTGACAGAGAAATTTTCCGAGCAGACAGAGAATCTTCAGATCCACATTCTCGGCCAAAAGATGCTCCTAAGTCCAGCTGGAATTTTCTCCATTGGAAGCCAGAGCCAAGAGTATAATAAAGATAGTAAGAGTTGGGCCTTGACATCGGTTGGGGATCATAAATCAAGCCGAGTCGTAAAGGAATTGCAATCTGATAGTTTGATAATCTTATTTTTGTCAGATATTCAATTCCCATTCCAACTTTTATTACGTTTTTGAAATGTCTGTCGATTTCTTCTTCAAAATAAGTGATTTTATAGTTTGACCAGTTAAAGTAGCTAAAGTCAGAAGCAAACCTGAATTGAGGAGAAATCTGATAATTTAGGCCAAAGCCTACAACCAGAGGCTGGAGATATTTATTCTGGGCAGAAGCTTCTATTTTGATGTCTGTTTCTCCTTTTGGTGATAAATATCTGTAAGAGCTCTGGCCGTCTGCCTTCTTTTGGTAAGGACTGCGGAATATGGCTGCCAGGTTTAGCTTGGAAGAAGGTGCATAAAATAGCCCTAAATTAAAGTAAAATCCATGAAACTGCTGAGATTTGCTGTCGCTAAGAGTTATGTTATCATCTAGCCAATTTTGCTCCATTTTTTTTTCAAGATGACCTCTCACTAGGTTTAGACCTAAACCAAATGAAAGGTGGGAATTTATCTTCCGGGCTAGGGAAAAATTGATTACTTTGAGAAGACCTTCTTGGCTAAAGTTTAATCGCGAATAAAGAATCCCTCTATAATAATATTTTTGCTCAACCGAAGGCCGGTTATAAATTTCAAGAATGCCGTGACTTAAGGCCAGAGTCCAATCTTTGATTTTAACTGATAAACCAACAAAATCTGAGCTATAAATATTAAGCTTAATGTTTTGGTTAGTATTTACTACGCCAGTGTTTATCAATGAATACTTATAAAAAGAGGAAGAATTAAAAGAGCCATGAGCGGTTACACAGATTTGGGAAAGATAAGGCAAAAGAGCCGGATTAGCCAGGCTAGCTGAGCAGTCCAAAGCAAAAGCGTAATAGGCTTCGCCCATACCTAAAGAGGAAGCATTCACTACTCCTAAATTATTCCAGCTTCTAACCGGTGCTTCATCTTGATATTGGCCTATGATTAGTTGAGACCAGGATGAACTGACCAGCCATATTAATAAAAAGAAATTAATTATAAAGTATTTTATGAATTTCATTATCAATTGATTTTACTTGTCTTCTTATTTATTTGCAAATTGAAATTATTTGTGCTATAGAAAATGCTTATTTGGAGATGTTATGGCCAACAAAGAGAAAAAACGAAAGATCAAAATCGTAGGTACCGGCTTTTATGTGCCTGATAAAATTTTAACCAACTCCGATTTGGAAAAAATGGTAGATACTTCAGATGAGTGGATAATAACCAGAACCGGAATCAAAGAAAGAAGAGTAGCTTCGCCTGAACAGGCTACATCTGATCTCGGTATTGAAGCTGGTTTGAACGCTCTTCGTTCAGCCCGGCTTAAAATTGAAGATATTGATCTTATTATAGCCGCTACTTCCACTCCAGATACCATATTTCCTTCTACTGCCTGCTGGATTCAGAAAGGACTCGGAGCTGACCATATCCCTGCTTTTGATATTTCGGCCGGGTGTACCGGATTTTTGTATGGAATGATTTTAGCTGAAGGTTTAATTTTGAGTGGAGCTCTCAAACGTATTCTATTAGTAGGAGGAGAACTTTTAACCAAGGTTACCAACTGGAAAGATCGCAGTACTTGTGTTCTTTTCGGAGATGGTGCCGGAGCCGTAATCCTTGAAGAAAGTGACGATGATTCGGGCATGCTCTCTTCCTACTGGAAGGCCGATGGCAATCTTGGTGATTTACTTTCCATCCCAGGTGGAGGAACCCGAATACCAGCTTCTAATCAAACGATTTCCCAGGGACTCCATTTTCTTCATATGAAGGGAAATGAGGTTTTTAAACATGCTGTTAAGCGTATGGGGGAAGCTGCTTTAGAAGCCCTGGCTCGTGCTGACTTGAAGAAAGAAGATGTTGATTATCTTGTAACTCATCAAGCAAATATAAGAATAATCGAAGCCACTGGTAAACGTTTAAAGCTACCTCCAGAAAAAGTTTACATTAACATCCATAAATACGGCAATGTCTCAGTGGCCACAATTCCTATCGGCCTTCATGAACTTAGTCAGGCCGGAAAGCTAAAAAAGGGTGATATAATCTTGATGGATGCCTTTGGGGCTGGCTTTACCTGGGCGGCCATAGTTTATAGATGGTAGCATAATAGAGTAAAAAGTAAACAGTGAATAGTAAACAGTGAGAAGTAAGAAGAGAAAAGTGAAAATTAGGAATTAATAAGCTACTATCTTTAGGGTCTGCTATCCATAGCAGAGCGTTTGTGCCAGTAAAATATAATATGGAAAATTTATTGAAATTTTAATGATATATAGTAATGATCAGACGTTTTCACATTTTTTAAGCAGCTTAGCCCAGTTGATGTCTACATTTTTTTGCATGAAAGCTATTTCCTCTTCTTTAAGATGGCGGAATCTTCCTTGAAGTCGAAGATAATCATTGATCGGTTTCTTTTCTCTTAGTTTAATATTGAGGATATATTTTTCTCCATGTTCGATTTCATACAAAGGAAAAATGGCTGTTTGAACGACTAATCTGGCCAACTTAACAGTATCTTCAGGCCGGCTTTTCCAGCCAGTGGGACAAGGGGCGTAGATATGGAGAAATTTGGTTCCTATAAAGGATTTTGCTTTTTTTACTTTTTTTATAAGATCTTCAGGATAGCCTACGCTGGCTGTGGCTACATAGGGGATATGATGAGCAGCCATGATGGCCACGATATCTTTTTTGGGTCTATCTTTAAAGTGTTTAACAGGAGTAGTGGTTGTCCAAGCTCCATAAGGAGTGGCTGAGCTACGTTGAATACCGGTGTTCATATAAGCCTCATTATCGTAACAAACATAAATTATATTATCGTTTCGTTCGGCTGCTCCAGACAAGGCTTGAATGCCGATATCGAAGGTTCCGCCATCCCCAGCCCAAGCAACCACCGTAGTCTCAGTGTCTCCAACCATTTCCAGGCCTGCTTTTAGGCCAGAGGCTGAAGAGGCCGCTGTCTCAAAAGCGCAGTGAAAAATTGGCACTTCCAGAGATGAATAGGGAAATGGTCCGTCTATAACAGACCAACAGCAGGCCGGAATACAGAGAGCTGTTTTTTGGCCTAGAGCTTTAAGAGCGTATCTCATGGCTAAAGTAGCACCACATCCTTGACAGGCGAGATGGCCTGAATTCATATATTCTTCGGGAGGAAGCGAGAGTTTCATGGTTTTTGCTTTTTTCATTTTCTTACTCCTATCCAGGTAATCTCTTCTTGTGGTTTATCATTTTTTAGGGCATAATAAGCAATTTCTTGGAGAGATGAAGGGGTTATGTCTCTGCCACCAAGGCCAGTGATGAAACCAAATATGGGGGGATGGCTATTTTGACCGTAAAAAGCAGATTTTACTTCCTGATAAAAAATACCGTGATGGCCGTATGAGATATTGCGGTCAACTACGGCTACTTTTTTAGCCCGGCTTAGAATAGATCTGATGGTAGCAAAAGGAAAAGGTCTAAAAACCCTTATTCTTAAATTGCCAGCTTTAATCCCTTGCTGACGGAGATGGTCAACAGCTACTTTAGTCGTTGAACCTGTAGTCCCAGAGGTAACAAATATTAAATCTGCATCCTGACAATAATATTCCTCAACTAAACCTAAATAGCGGCCGAATAAATTTTGGTACTCTTTGCCTGTCGTTTCTATCAAAGGCGGCACTTTTTCCATGTCTTTTTGGAGTTTATAACGGAGCTCAAAATAATGATCGGGTGAAGTTAAGCCGCCGAAAGCACGAGGCTCTTCAGGCGTAAGCCTGATTTGAGGCTTATAAGGCGGCAAAAACTCATCAACTTTAGCTTGATCCGGAATGTCAACTACTTCATAAGTATGAGAGAGGGTAAAGGCGTCAAGGATAATCATACTCGGGATATGAAATTTTTCAGAGACTCTAAAAGCTTGGATTACCGTGTCGAGCACTTCCTGATTACTGGAACAGTAAAACTGAATCCAGCCTGTGTCCCTTTGAGAGAGGCTATCGTTTTGGTCAGACCAGATGCTCCAACCAGGAGCCATGGCTCGATTTATGTTGCCCATAACTACCGGGAGCCTTCCACCTGAAGCCCAATGAAGGAGTTCGTGCATTAGAGTTAAACCTTGGGCTGAAGTGGCCGTAAAAGTCCGGGCCCCAGCCAAAGAAGCACCCAGGCAAGCAGCCATGGCTGAATGTTCTGATTCAACTTTGATAAACTTGGCCTTCAATGTACCGTTAGCACACATTTCTGAAAGAAGTTCTACTACTTGGGTCTGGGGAGTTATAGGATAAGCAGCAATAACCTGAGCTCTACCCAACATTGCCCCATAAGATAAGGCATGATTACCCATAATCACTTTTCTCATTTTTCTTCCTCCACCATGATAATACATTTGACAGGGCACTCTTCGGCGCAAATGCCACAGCCTTTGCAGTAGTCATAGTTTACAACAGGGAATTCTTTGTCAATAAAAATAGCCACATCCGGACAGAATTTCCAGCAGATGCCGCATTGAATACATTGGCTGAGATCAATAACAGGCCTGATATTGCGCCACGCGCCAGTCTTGTTAAATAGCATAGAACCCACCGACATGGGCATTAACGGAAATTCTTTGGCGGATTTGAGCACAATTTTTTTGGCTGATTTTTTATCCTTCATTATTTATTATCTCCTCAATTTAAAAAATTTATAAAAAGCCTAAAGTAATGTTTTTTTCAATCTAATTATGGTAGGTAAAATAAAAGGGGTTATAATCCTGAATTTAGTAACCAATTTAATATTATAGAAAAACTATAGAAATAGTATAATTATAAAAATTTTTAAGCTCTTTCATAAGCCTCTTTAGCTGCTGAAGTGTTGGCTTCGGGTTTAAGGGGAACTCCTTCTTGGACGGCTTCCAAGACTGATTCTAATTTGGCTAAACCTAAGATTTTGACGACTGCTCCGACAATAGCTGTATTGACGATAGGAGCAGCCATAGTTCCTAACTTATGTTTTATGGCGATTTCAGTAGCATCAATAGTTGCTACTTTATATTTGGAAGGGAAGCCCAATTTTTCTGGCTTCCTATCTGAATTGACAATTATCCAGCCTCCATCTTTTAAGCCTTGGGTGACATCAATGGCTTCTATAAGGGTGGGGTCTACCACCACTATATGGTCAGGGTGATAAATGCGGCTTTTATCGAAAATAGGATTATTATCGATTCGGAGAAAGGCGTAGACCGGAGCCCCTCTTCTTTCTACTCCAAATTCTGGGTAAGCCTGAACATATTTTCCTTCTTTGGCGATAGCATCAGCCAGAATCTTGGAGGCAACAACAGTTCCCTGGCCTCCTCGTCCATGAAAGCGGATTTCAATCATTAGAATCTCCTTTAATTGATGATTGTTTTGTCTTGGACATTAATCCGGAAATTAGAAGAAAGGAGAGATGATCTCAAAAAATTATTATAATTCAAAGCTTATGACTCGATGAGAATGGCACTCAATATTGACTGCAGCTGGCATGGAAGCAATGTGGCAGGGGAATGATTCCACATGGACTGCTAGAGCTGTAATTCTTCCCCCCATGCCTTGAGGTCCAATGCCTAAATTATTGATTCTTTCCAGCAATCTCCTTTCCATATCAGCATAAAATGGGTCAGGGTTATGAGTTCCAAGAGGTCTTCTTAATAAAGATTTTTTGGCCAGAAAAGCAGAATATTCGAAGTTGCCACCGACTCCGACTCCAACAATAATTGGAGGGCAGGGATTAGAGCCTGCTTTATCCACTGTTTCGACAACGAAATCTTCTATTCCTTCTTTTCCAGCTGCAGGAGCAAACATGCGAATAGCACTCATATTTTCAGCTCCACCACCTTTAGCTATAAAAGTAATTTTAAATTTATCTCCTGGTAATAATTCCCAGTGAATGTAGGTGGGTGTATTGTCACCTGTATTTTTTCTCCTTATGGGATCTTCAACCACAGATTTTCGCAGATAACCTTCTTGGTAGCCTATCCTTGTTCCTTCAGTAATAGCTTGACCTAGGCTTTCCAGGCCCTCTTCTTTTTTAAGCTCAACATCTTCTCCTATCTCAACAAAAAAGACAGCTAAACCCGTATCCTGACAAAGACCTAACTTTTCATTTTTAGCAATTTGAGCATTTTCTAAGATTTGTTTAAAAACAGCTTTTCCAGCTGGAGATTCTTCCCTTCCTTCCATTTCTTTGATAATTTTAAGGACATCATCTTGAAGTTCAAAATTTGCCTGTTGAACTACATCTTTAATTCTATCTCTAACCTTTGCTAAGCTTATGACTTTCATTATTACCTCCAGGAAAATATAAATTAAGAACGTAATTAACCTGAAGTATTCTTAAAATTTCCCATAAACTTTATTGGTGAATTATTCAGGTTAATTAAATTCTAGTTTAGGATTCTCTGAAGTATGTGTCAAGCAATAAATGGAAGAGAGCAGGTAATGAGCCGCAAGTAAGTGCTAGTAAGTCTCCTCTGGCTAACAGGCGGTTTGGCTTTTCAGACGAGGAGATTAAGAGCCATTAATTTTGGCTCTGTCATTTCTTCTATAGTATATTTCAAGCCTTCGCGTCCAAAACCCGATTCTTTGATTCCTCCATAAGGCATGTGATCAATCCTGAAAGTAGGAATATCATTGATGATTACCCCCCCAACATCTAAGTTTTCAAAAGCTTGAAAAGCTTTGTTGAGATTTGAGGTGAAAACACCAGCTTGAAGGCCGTAGATTGAATAATTAACACCTTGAAGAGCATCTTCAAAATTTCGATAGGGAAATACCACAACTACTGGAGCAAAAGCCTCTAACCATGAAATGCGAAGTTTAGGTTTTACTTTTTCAAGGACAGTCGGTTCGAACATTACCCCTTCTCTGTTTCCCCCGCAAACAAGACGGGCTCCATTTTCTAAGGCTTCATTTACCCATTCTTCAGTTTTGTTAGCAGCTTCTATATTTATCATAGGACCGATATCAGTTTCTTCATCAAGGGGATTACCCATTTTCAGCTTTTTTATTTTGGCCGTGAACTCAGCCATAAAACGATCATATATTTTCTCATGGAGGAAAATTCTTTGAATGGAAATACAAATTTGACCAGAATAAGCAAAAGCTCCTAAAATTGTTCTTTCCAGAGCATAATCTAAATTTGAATCCGGTTCTATGATTGCAGCTGCATTTCCTCCCAATTCTAGGGTTACTTTTTTCTTATAAGCTTTCTTTTTGAATTCCCATCCTACAGTAGGACTGCCAGTAAAAGTAAGCATTTTGATCCGCTTATCAGTGAGCAAGGCTTCAGCTTCTTGATAGCCACACGGAACAACATTCACTCCTCCGGCTGGATAGCCGCTCTCCTTAATTATGTCTCCTAAGAGGAGGGAAGTGATACTTACTTGGGTAGCTGGTCTAAGGATAATAGAATTGCCTGAAGCAAGAGCTGGCCCCAATTTATGGGCAACGAGATTGAGAGGAAAATTAAAGGGAGTAATGGCTGTAATAACTCCAAGAGGAAAGCGTCTTAATAATCCCCATCTTTCTTTAGTTTGTGGACTCCAGTCAAGAGGTATGATTTCTCCGTCTATTCTTTTAGCTTCTTCAGAGGCAATCTTAAAAGTATTAATCGCTCTGGAAACCTCTACTCTAGCGGACTTTAGAGGTTTTCCTGAGGTGAGGACAATAGAGCGGCTTATTTCTTCTTTATTCTTTTCAATTTTAGCCGAGATATTTTCCAGGATAAGAGACCGGTCATAACTTGATAACTTTTTGGTAGAGGCAAAGGCAGCTTCAGCTGCAGACAAAGCTAATTCAATTTGATCCTTTTCAGCCAAATGAACTTTTCCTATTGAGCTTTGATCGAAAGGGAATTTTATAAGCCTTACCTTTTTTGATTCTTGCCATTTACCATTAATTAAAAGTTTATAGTCTTTCATCCTTCCTCCTGTCGTTATTTTATCTTATCTTCTTTTTTAGTATTTGGCAATTTTTTATAAAAATTTACTTGACTTTTTTCACAATATGTCGTATTTTTTTGTTAGAAGACTCAAGATATTGTATATTGGGTGGTGTGGAATTAAGATTTTTACTAAATAGATATTATGAATTTAAAAGGAGGGCCGCATGAGAGGATCCCACCTTTATCCTCCCACCTTTCTTCCTTTTCCAAAACCTGGCACGGCCCTCCTCTTTTTTAGTTTGAGCCTGTTTATAATGTCATAATCCAAGCTTAAATGCAATGGCCTTTTAAGGTGGTTTGGAGGATGAATTTTAGCTGAATGATTCACCCTTAGAGGGGGGTGAAGGCGACAATCTTGATTTTGTAATTTAATTTAAATTATTAATTAAGCTCTGCTCTGATAAAGATTTTTGAGCATTAGAGCATCTTTCTCCAAATTAGGACTCTCACAGATGACCATTCCTTCTACCTCTAAATCTTTCAGTGCTTGGATCCATTCATCATAACGAAAATCTGAGCTCTGAAGATTTATATGTTTTCTCTCTCCTTTTGCATTGTATTCTGACCCAGAGATGTGAATATGAGCATTTTTTAAGGCAAGAATACCTAATTTTTTTTCTACTTTTTTGAAAATGCGCTGAAATTCAGAATAGCTGTTTATCTTTCCTTCTCTTGCATGGAGATGGGAGAAATCAAGGCAGGGGAGAAGGCCCTCTGTCTCCCGGCAAAGACGTAATGTTTCTTCCAGGGAACCAAACTGGGTTTTTTTCCCCATAGTTTCCGGCCTGAGAATAATGTTGTTTCTTTCTGCTTTTAAAATAGAGATAATTTCACTTATTCCTTTTCGAATATTTTGGTAAGTCTCTTCTGAGGTTTTTTCCCCATAATATCCAGGGTGGAAAACGACGCTTTCGGCTCCACAGATTTTAGCTATTCGGCCTGAAGTTAAAAGACGTTCTTGACTGGATAACCTCTTTCCTTCTTCAACAGAATTAAGATTAATATAATAAGGAGCATGAAGGCTTAGTCTTATTTGGCTGGCTGAGGCTGCTTTTTTTATTTCTTGAGCTAGATCCAGGCTCATTTTAATGCCCTTCACAAACTCGATTTCTAAGCAATCAAGGCCCAGGTTTTTGACTTCCTGAATTCCTTTTAGGGTGGAGGAAATAGTCGTCTGGTGAGGAATACCGGCTGTTCCAAAAAGGAGTTTAGAAGCGGATGTCATCGGCTGCTCCCTTGGAATTTAAGAATTCGCTGACGATGCGAAGAGCACAAAAATCTCCGCACATGGAGCAGGCCGCTGATCTTGACTTTCTTTTTTTTCGTATATCCTTAAATTTATAAGGGTCAATGGCTAGTTGGCTTTGCTTTGCCCAATCAAGATTTTTTCTTGCTTCTGAAATCTTATAATCTCTATCAAGGGCCCCCTTTATCCCTTTGACAATGTCGGCTGCGTGAGCAGCAATTTTGGAAGCGATAAGACCTTCTCTAACATCATCGACTGAGGGCAAACCAAGGTGTTCTGCAGGAGTGACATAACATAGGAAGTCTGCCCCAGCAGCGGCAGCTATAGCGCCTCCAATAGCTGAGACAATGTGGTCATAACCAGCGGCAATATCTGTAACTAATGGGCCTAAGACGTAGAAAGGAGCATCATGACAGAGACGTTTTTGGAGTTTGATGTTCATTTCTACTTGGTCAAGAGGAATATGGCCAGGACCTTCGACCATAACCTGAACGTTCTGCTCCCAAGAATGCTTAACCAGTTCACCTAAAGTTAGAAGCTCTTCTATTTGAGGGCGATCTGTAGCATCAAGAATTGAGCCCGGTCTTAGTCCATCGCCAAGGCTTAGAGTTACATCGTATTTTGCAGCTATTTCCAATAAGCGATCAAAATGAACATAAAGCGGATTTTCTTTTTGATTATGAAGCATCCAAGCTAAATGAAAGGCACCTCCTCTAGAAACAATGTCAGCTACTCTTCCCTGATTCTTTAACCTTTCAATTCCTTTCGAAGTCAAGCCAGCATGAACTGTCATGAAGTCAACCCCTTCCTTAGCTTGAGATTCAATAATAGAAAAAAGATCATCCACTTTCATGTCTACAATTGAGCCTCGATGTTCGATAGCTGTAATAGCAGCTTGATAAACAGGTACTGTGCCTAGAGGAATGGGGGCTTTAGCTAGAATTGTTTTCCGGATTTTTTTTATATCCCCGCCTGTGCTCAAGTCCATCAATGTATCGGCGCCATATTTTAGAGACACTTCTACTTTTTTAATTTCATTTTCTATTTGAGGAAAATCGACAGAGGTTCCGATATTAACGTTAACCTTGGTCTTTAGATTGTAACCAATGCCTGCCGGCCGAGAAATAGGATGGTTGGGATTGCAAGGAATAACAACTTTTCCCTGAGCAACCAGCTCGAGTAAAGTCTGGCAAGAGAGGCCTTCTTCTTCAGCGATTATTTTTAAGGCTGGAGTTATATTTCCTTTTCTGGCTTCTTCTAATTGAGTCATAAGTTTTCACAATCGATTCTAAAGACTTAATTTTAATGATTAGACACCATAGTATATGTTACATTTTTTTATCTGTCAATAAGAGCTGGCCGCCGGCAGCATCTCCAAAAGCGTGAAGAGTGAAATTCTTCGTAAAGAAATGAAATTTGGCATTAATTTCCTTCCATCCTCGCCAAGACCAGCCCACCCAGCACTATGGGCTCGGATGGAGGAAAATAGCTGCCTATAAATATGACCTCATTCATTATTAGCTATCGCAGTTTTAGGGACGTTTTCTTGGTTGACTAAGACAAATTAGGTCATCGACAGAGGTGATTAAGGAGAGGACAATATCATCGCCCTTTTCACCTAGAGAGGCGATTGACGGCTGACCAGATCTAACTAAAATTTTAAAAATAAGAGATAAAATAATGAAAAAAATTATTTTTATGCTCATTTCTGCCTGTCTATTACTGGTTCTTAATTTATCTTCTACTCAAGTCAGAAAAGCTGTTGTCGTTGCTGATAAAGCTAATATTTATGCAGAGCCTAATAGCCGCAGCTATTTAATAGAAACTGTTAACAAGGGAACTATTCTTACTTTATTTCAAGCTGGGAAAATAAGAAATGAGTGGTATTATGTAACCTTTCGTTCGTCAAAAAAGAATTGTAAAGTTAGTGGCTTTGTTCATAGCTTGCTAATTGAATTTTTTGAAGGAAGTAAAAGGGATTTACAATTTGAAGCGAACCTAAAGGCTGATTCAAGAAGAAAGCGAGATAATTTATCACTTAAGAAAAAAAATGCTTTATTAATTGAGAAAAAGAAGGACCAAAAAACTTTTTTGGACAAAATGACCGTTCTGCCCACGTCACTTTTTAAAAGAGAATTTGTCTCTCTTGATCCAGCTCCTCACACCTTGGCTAGAACTTTCCCTAGTTTAAAATCTTTTACTCAAAAAAAAGAATCATACCAGAATATAATAGCTACTGCCCTGCCTTCTCTAAGGCTACATTTAAATAAATTGCCCTTTGCCTTTAGAGAAGGAAATCAGCTTGTCTTCCGAAGAGCAGTAAAAAGCCCAGGGGAAATAGAGGTAAACAGATTTTTTAAAACAGCAAAAAAAGATGAGAAAAACAAAATTCAGACCAAACTTATCGAAGTTTCCTTAGATTGTAATCAGAAAACACCTCTTGAAACAAAGGAAAATCTGTTTAAGGGCCTTAAAATCTCTGCTTTTTC
>Ga0190349_1000098_pt1 | contig 31379 bp, 35 predicted proteins | sample 48721378_MG_FD_179798 | JGI IMG/M metagenome (GOLD analysis project Ga0190349, IMG submission 179798) | Hydrothermal vent microbial mat bacterial communities from Southern Trench, Guaymas Basin, Mexico - 4872-13-7-8_MG | ecosystem: Environmental > Aquatic > Marine > Hydrothermal vents >...
TTGGCAGTCCTTGCCTTTAGTTTTTCGAGGATAGCCTTTTCTTTATGCATCGCGTTTCACAGTCTCTTGTTTTCCTTGCTTCTCTTAGCAGTAAGCAATTCCCATTCCGCATTCTCACTTCTCATCTCCTGTCTTATCTGACCCCTCAAATTCGACCTACTTGGAAAAGTCAGACTTGAAAATGACGTGGTTGGGAAATATTATTTTTTAGAAAAATTCTTCTGAAATTTTTCTACTTGTTCTTTTATCCATGGATAGGTTTTCTCTAATCCTTCGCGCAAAGAGTGGTGAGGTTTCCATCCTAACTTTTCTATAATTAAGGTATTATCAGAATTTCTACCCCTCACACCTAACGGTCCTTTTATGTGTCTTATTCTTAACTTCTTTCCTGCTATATCCATAATCATTTTAACTAAATCATTTATCGTTACCATTTCGTCTGAGCCGATATTAATTGGACCAATGAAGTCTGAATCCATCAACTTGCGTACGCCCTCCAGGCATTCATCTATATAAAGAAATGAACGCGTCTGCTTTCCATCTCCCCAAATTTCTATCTCGTCGCCATCGTTAGCTTCAGCCACTTTTCTGCAGATTGCAGCAGGGGCTTTCTCTCTACCATCTCGCCATGCCCCCTCAGGACCAAAAATATTATGAAAGCGAGCTATTCTTATATTCATACCGTAATTGCGATGAAATGCTAAATATAAATGCTCGCTGAATAATTTCTCCCAGCCATAATCACTATCAGGATTAGCAGGATAAGCGGTTTCCTCAGCAGTCTTAGGGTTATTAGGGTCTAATTGATTATATTCTGGATAAACACACGCAGATGAGGAGAAAAAGATTTTTCTTACATTTCTTCTATAGCAGGCTTCCACCATATTTATATTTATTAACGCATTATTATGTAGAATGTCTGCATCATTATCCCCTGTAAACACAAAGCCTGCACCACCCATATCTGCAGCTAATTGATAAACCTCATCAAAGGGATGATCAGTAACACTTCTACAAACTGCAGGGTCCCTTAGATCACCGATTACAAAATCATCTGCTTCGGTCTTACTAAACTCAGGAAACTTAAGATCAACTCCACGGACCCAGAATCCTTCTCTTTTTAATCTTTTAACCAAATGACTACCAATAAAACCTCCTGCGCCACATACTAACGCCTTTTTCATCGCAACCTCCTTTTTCAGCTTCTAATCTCTTGTAAATCTTATTCAGAATTAAATTTAAGTCAAGCAGAAGCAAGTAATTTTATCTTTTAATATATTGCCCAATCTTAGATAATGGTTTTGAGAATATTATGAATGGCTTAATCTTTAACCCGTTTATTCTCCAGGCTCTATAACATTCAATGTTTGCTTTTAATGTGTTAAACAATGATGGTCTACTATTACCCCCTGTCCTCATTTTAACCAGAACTTGGGGTATATAACAAGGTTTAATCTTATATTTTTCTAAAAATCTTAACATTATTTCATAATCTGCAGAAATCCTAAAATTTAAGTTAAAATTACCGAATTTCTCATATACCTCCTTTCTTACAAAAAAAGTAGGATGAGGAGGCATCCAACCAATCCTAAATAGACCCTTTTTGTAGGAGGCAGACTTCCAGTATCGTACATTTTTATTAGTATCGAATCTATTTACATAAACCAGATCTCCCCAACAGCAATCTGCATTTTTAGCTTGTATTTTATCAACAACACTTGTTATTACATCCTTAGAAGCATACATATCATCAGAATTTAAAATGCCTATTAACTCACCTGTCGCCAATTTTATTCCTTTGTTCATACCGTCGTAAATTCCATTATCTGGTTCCGAGATAAATTTTGCAATTTTCTCTTTATATTTTTTAATCACTTCCAAAGTTCCATCCGTTGAACCTCCATCAATAATAATGTGTTCTATATTTTTGTATGACTGATCAAGAACGCTCCTTATACAATCCTCAATGAACTCTTTATTATTATAAACAGCTGTAATTATGGATACTTTCATTGTCTTTCCAATATAAAATTTCCCAATACTAATATATCCATTTTTGTTCTGAGGAAACAATCCAATGCCTCTTCTGGCGTACAAACAATAGGCTCATTTTCATTGAAAGATGTATTCAATAGTACCGGGACGCCTGTCAAATTTTTAAATTCGTTAATAAGTTTCCAGTATAAAGGATTATCATTTCTGTTTACTGTTTGTAAACGTCCAGTTCCATCAATATGCGTTACCGCAGGAATAACGCTCTGCTTTTCTTTCTTTATTGGGTAAACCCTTATCATAAACGGAGCAGGGTAATCTTTTTCAAAGTATTCATCTGTATATTCTTCTAAAATTGAAGGAGCAAAAGGCCTGAACCATTCTCTTTTCTTAATTCGGGCATTCAAAATATCAATCATTTCTCTTCTTCTCGGGTCAGCAAGGATTGAACGATTACCTAAAGCCCTCGGTCCCCACTCCATTCTTCCCTGAAACCAGCCAACAATTTTACCTTTAGCGATAGCCCGGGCAGTCATCCTGCATAGCTCTTCTTCATCATTAATCTTTTCAACCCTGCAATGTTCTAACGTTCCAACGTTCATGCGTTCCAATGTTCTCCCAATTTCTTCTTCTGAAAACTCTGGACCCCAAAAGTCAGACTTCATAATAAAATTCCGAGGTTTATCTAATATGTGATTATATAAGTAATATGCTGCACCAACAGCTCCACCAGCATCGTGAGCTGCAGGTTGTATATATATCTTATTGAAGGGCGTGTTATCATAAATTTTACCATTTGCAAGACTGTTAAGAGCACTTCCTCCTGCAAGGCAGAGGTTTGGATTTCCTGTTATCTTATATGCGTAATTCAATATGTGAAATAATGCCTTTTCATACATTGCCTGGGTAGATGCAGCAACATCCATATAATAAGAAGCAATTTCCTGATTTTTCTTTCTTTCGGGACCAAATAAATCATATAATTTATCAGAATAAAGTCTTCCAAACGAAGGAGCTGTATTATACCACTGCATTTGGTCTCCTGTTTTATAATGCTGAAAATATTCTAAATTCAATTCAAATCTACCCTTTGGCTTTAATATGACTATTTTTTCCATCTCCTTTAGATACCTTGGTTTACCATATGCTGAAAGTCCCATCACTTTGTATTCATCCCCGAATTTTGGGAAGCCAAGAAACTGGGTAAAAGCAGAATAAAAAATCCCCAGAGAATAAGGATAATTTACTTCATAGAATACTTTGATTTTATTATTTTTACCTTGGGCAACCATACAGCTTGTAAAATCACCAAATCCATCTATTGAGACCAAAGTAGCCTCATCAAAATCGGAAACAAAAAATGAACTGGCAAGATGAGCTCTGTGATGCTCAATATTAAAAATTTCAGCCTTAATGTTATTAAGAGGCAGCGAAAATTCTTCAGCAATCGTCCTCCTGATACTACCGATCTTTGCCATATTGGAAATTCTGTTTTTAATAAGATTGAAGCCTGGCCTTTTCTTAATTGCAAACAAAACTTTTTTATGTAAATTGGCTTTAGTATTTCTATTCAAGACTATAAAATCTATATTTTCAAAAGAGATACCTCCTTCTTTTAAGCAATATTTTATCGCTTCCTTTGGGAAACCTGCCCAGTGTTTTATCCTTCTGAACCTCTCTTCTTCAACTGCCGCAATAAGCTTCCCATCTTTTACAAGACATGCAGAAGAATCAGGATGATAAGCATTAAGACCTAAAATAATCATAGTTTCTCCCTTCAGTCATAATTTACCTGTAATCTTACTTTCAAGCACATCTTCATACAACTGGATCATTTGATCAGCAATCTCGTCACAAGTAAATTTTTCCAAAATCAATCGGCGACCATTGGCTCCCATCTCTTGGCACAGCTTAGGATCATCTAACAATTTTGTCAATGCTGAAGTGAGCTGATTGACATCTGGATCAATCACGACGCCGGCATTGGCCTCTGCTAGCTCACCGGTCTTGTAGCTTTGGATAACTTGCTTCATAATTTTAAATCTCCCCTCTCTCGCGCATCCATTGAATAGTACGCTTGATCCCTGTTCTAAGGTCATACGGCAAGGAAGCAGAAATCTCCATAATGGAGCTCAGGTCAAAGACATATTCTGTAAGGATATTATTAAGCCTGAAGCTGGTCAAAGGCACATGTCGCCAGCCCGCGATTTTAAGGAGGTCACCAACTTTTGCGACTGTTTTTGCAGTCCACAAAGGCATATGCCTAATTTTTCTCGCTCCTAGTTCTTCTTGAATTTGATTAGCAAAATCATAGAGGTCTGTAGGCTTTTCATCCGCTACATAAAAAGTTTTTTTGTTTACCTTTTCCACGGGAGCTAATAGCAATTGGTGAATTTCATGAACTATATTTTCCACATATCCAAGAGACCTTTTATAATGACCGGAGCCAATATGAAAATACCTATTCTGAGCAATCGCCTTGAAAAAATTTTTATACGGTTCTTCAAACCACGGTCCCCAAACCGAAATAGGGCGAATAATTGTCCAGCTATAGGGTAAATTCTCTTGTGCACGAATAATCTGTTCCATTTTTACCTTGCTCAGTCCGTATGCGGTAGAGGGTTTATAATCCGTATCATGTTTAGGTATATATCCTATCTTGCATACAAGCAAGGAAGATGTAAATATAACATGCTCAAGAGATGAGTTTTCTTTGAACGTAGAGAGTAGATTTTCTACGCCTTCCATGTTCGCCGCAAAATCACCCAATCTTTTCTCATCTACGCCTGTTTTAGCTGCTAGATGAACAACATGGGTAGGAGCAAAATCTTTGACTACTTTTTTAAGGCGAGATGCATCCAATAAATCGCACTTTTGCCAAAAACTTTTGTGGGTAGGATTGCGGGGAGGATTATGGTCTAAGTTGATAAATTCTGCCTCTCCACTTTTCAGCAAAAGTTCGATGTAATTTGTTCCTATAAAGCCAGAGCCTCCTGTAACAAGTATTCTCATATTTTCTCCTCCTGCGCTACCCGTTCTTGCACTTTTTAAAATCATCGATAGCTTTTCGCAACTCTTCTACAGTCCGTTCGGCACACTTATCCCAGCTAAATTGGGAAGCTCTTGTCAAGGCTCGCTGACGCATTTCTTGCTTCCTTTCTTCCGTCCAGTGTAACACTTCTTGAATCCGTTTTGCCAAGATTTGAGGTTTCTCGGGCGGATAGAAACCCGCTGTATCACCAAAAATTTCTGGCAAAGGTGGATTATCGGCAGAGATACAAATGGTGCCATGTGCCATAGCTTCAAGAGCTATATTAGGGCATGCCTCTACCCTACTAGTCATTACAAAAATACTACAATTCTGGTAGCACCATGTCATTTCCTTCTCCTTTAAACTACCCGCCCAGCAAATCTTAGATGAAATATCATTTCCCCGCGCCCATTTGGCCAATTGTTTCTGATACCTCTCCATCCCTGGAGTAGTTGAACCGGCAATAACCAGCCCAGAGATATCCAGGGATTTATTACCCAGCTGTTTTAAAGCCCCCAATATATCTTCCAACCCCCTAGCCGGTCTAATTGAACCAGCAGTAAACAAGAATCGGCCATCCCATCCTTTGGGAATAATATTGGGACGATGGACATCTTTATTCTCCGGTAGGTCTACCCCATGATAGACCAAGCCAATTCTATCATTTGGTATATTCAAATCCTGAATCAAGAAATTGCGAACATGTCTCGAAATAGCTATCACACGCGTTGACTTTTTTAAGGCCCTCCTTCCAACTAATCTACGAAACCTATTTCGGAATCTTTCATTTAGAGGATTGCCATCGATAGCAACGAAAGGCTCCATATTTTGAATCACATTAGCAATAGGTATCCCCTCAAACTCAAAAAAGCGCTCTACAGGGATGAATATAACGTCAGGGTGAAATCTTTTTAAGTAATGCCTCAATTCACTGCTAACTTTATGTCGCAAAAAGCGAAACGGCTGGCATCTCACGAATTCAACATTTGAAAGTGGCCCAAACCAATCCTGAACACTCAACACTTCAGGAGAAACACAAAGTATAGCTTCCACATCTGGATGCGCAGCCATTCGGGGAAGAACATTTTGCAGATATTTGCGATACCCTCCGCTCATCCCACCAGAGGTCATATTGATAATAGCTAGTCTCATTTTCTCTCCCGGACCTTTTACAAGCTCCTTAGACAGAAAGCTCTTACAATACCGGAAAAACGAGCTCTCCAAATCCTAGAAAGAGGATCTTGTCTAAATAATCGAACCTCTGCTCTTTCCGGGCGCGCGATCTCATGGGCTCCCTGCTTAACCGGCGCGAAGATACTTACTTTCACGCCTTTCCGCAACAATGCTCTAGACAACCCGGTAATGACCGAAGTAGGTCTTCCCCATTGAGATAATAAACTAGCGGCTACTTGAAGGATTTTCATCTCTTGGTAGTCCTCTGACTGCAAAACATTAATGGGATTCAAGCCTACCTCGCCTTGCATCATCGACCTCAATCTTACAAGGTCAGCCTCAACATGGTTCCGGTCTCGATTCATTATTCTCCTCCATGTTTATAAAACATAATACCCGTACCTAGAACAGCTGCAGCCCCCAGAAATGAATATCCATTTATGACATAGAAAAGGAGCGCCGGGATCTTGAGAAAGATAGCCATCAAAAACAGGAAGGTCCCATAATCAAGAATGCTGGCGATAATATTCCGCACTATTTCTACGCCGTTAAAAGCACCATATGGCAAGATCTTTCTTTCCTTGCCAAAGATCAATTTTTTAATATTGGATGAAAAAAGCACGAACAAGTTAGCCGAAAGGCAAAATGCGAAAGAAGCAAAATATAACCAGTATTCACTAATAGTTAAACTAGTCCCCCTATTTACTAAAATAAGGAAGAATATAGCGGAGACAAGCAGGGAGTGATTTACAAAATCTATCATTAAGTCAAACCACACCCCAAACTTACTTCCTTTCCCTGTTAGCCTTGCTAGCTGGCCGTCGGAACAATCCAAGGAATATCCAATCTGCCACATAATCCCTATAGCAATGATCCACCATATGTTCAGATCCTTAACTCTCCACACAAGTAAAGCATTGGCTGCTATTTCCACAAGAGCCCCAAGGATCGTAACAGTATTAGGGCTTACATGCAATTTCCAAAAAACATAGGTAAAATATTTCCCTATATTTTGATTTATATAGTACGTCCAGGGAGGACCTCCGGCTGAGTGCGCAACATACGTTACCTTGATGAAGTTGTTGTCTCTACTCATTCCGTTTCAACTCCCCTATTACATAGCAATCCTAGCAATGATTCTAAGCTCCTTAGCACCATGTCTGGCTTGGTCTCTGACATCTCTATCTGGCTCCAAGAGGTTTCCCCAGATAAAACACAGACCGTGTCAATCCCCGCTTTCTGGCCCATTAGAATATCTGTATAAAGCCTGTCGCCGACAATCACTGCCCGGGCAGGCGGAATACCAATTTCTTCTAATTTTAGCAATACCATATCCTTGTTTGGCTTTCCTAAAACAATAGGAGCTGTACCTGTAGCAGATCTCAGCAATTCTATGATTGCCCCAGCATCTGGCACGAACCCTTCTTGTGTGGGACAAACTTTGTCGGCGTGTGTAGCAATAAAAGGTATTCCTTTTTGAATGAGAAGAGCTGCTGTCTTTATTTTCATGTATGTTAGGGTCTTGTCAAAACCCAATACAACAGCCTGTGGATTCTCTTGCACTACATCGATCCCGTTTTCCAGCAACTCGCGCTCAAAGGAGGGCGTGCCAAGCGCATAGACACTTCTATAGCCCTTCTTCTTTAGATATTGCACAGTAAGGTCTGTTGACGTGATTATTTCATCTTCCTTAATCTCTAACCCCATCGCGCCAAGTTTTGCTAGATACTCTTCTTTTGATCGTGAAGAGTTATTTGATAAAAGATAAAAAACCTTCTGCTGATCGCGTAACCGCTTGGTCAGCTCTATTGCGCCTGGCAAAGACTTATCACCGATGTACATGGTCCCGTCTCCATCCAAAAAGAATACCTCCTTTGTTCTTAGTGTTCTCGCCTTAGGGTTGAAGAGCATCTCTGCTTGTTCCAAGTCGTTATAATCATCTATTTCTATCCAGGCCTTACCTTCTATTTCTACAGGATGCACCTGCATGCCTTTCGTTAGCATTTGCTGGATGGCTACCTCAGTCCACTGATTTCGATCGCCCTCGCCTTCTACCATTCTTCTGACTTCCTGGAATAGGCGCTGTCTTCCCCTATCAGAAAGCTTATACAAATCGATTGAGACCCCTGATGCTCTTCCGCGTGGAATCTGCTTACTAATGTCTACTATCAAGCCACGCTCAATAACTATTTTCATTGATTCCTCATTAAAAACGCCTGTATCTACGGCGATCGCATCCCCGTAGCTACTCTCCCTTAGTGCTTTTATGATCGACGCGTCGAAAACGACGTCCCCATTCAGAAGTACGAAGCCACCTTTTAGATATTGCTCAGCTAAGTACAAAGAATACATATTGTTCGTAGCGGCATATTCACTATTGTCAATGATCTGAATAGCAAACTCTGTAAAATGTGCTTCTATGAAGCGCCTTACTTGTTCACCTTTATAACCTACCACGACAACAATGTCCTTTATATTGTTCTCAAGAAGGGCGGTTAGTTGCCATTCCAGGATGGGCTTGCCACCAACTTCCACCAAGCATTTAGGAACAAAATCTGTGAGGGGTCTAAGCCTCGACCCCACACCAGCACATAAAATCACCGCTTGCATAGTTTTTCCTCCAATCCACTTTACATAATATTATATAATGCACTCTTAACCCTTTCCGCATTGCCAGAATCCCTAAGAATACTTTCAGCCACCCATTGCAAGATAGGAAGGGACGTGCCGGTAGATGAGAGTTCCATAACGGTTCTTGCCATATTTACCCCCTCCACGGCCATCTTCACGTCTGCCAGAGCCTCTTCAAGCTCCAATCCTTTGCCCAATAAATACCCCAGCTTTCTATTTCTACTGTCCTTGCTCAAGCAAGTAGTTGCAACATCTGCAAGACCAGGGAGCCCATAAATAGAATCCTTGGACACAGAAAGAAATTTGGCTATTTTGACGAATTCTTGCAATCCATAGGCCAATATTAAGCCTTGGACATTGGCCCCTAAGCCAAGTCCATCAGCTATGCCAACTCCAATAGCCACGATTCCTTTCAATGCTCCACATAGCTCTGCACCAATTGGATCATTGCTTAATCCAAAGGTTATAAGATCATTTCCCAACATTTTGCTAAGTTTCAGTAAAACAGCAACATTATCGCATGCCAAAACTGCTTTTGCTGGCTGACCATTTGCTATCTCCCTGGCGATAGTTGGGCCAGTGAGTACAGCGACCCTCGCTGTTGGCATAACCTCTTTTATAATCTGGCTCATCGTTTTAAAGGATCCATATTCAAGCCCTTTGGACGCGCTTATCACTATTGGCGGCTTATCAACGTGTTCAGATAACTCCTTTGCAACTTCTCTGATTCTGTTTGAGGGCACGGCCAAAATCAAAATGTCATCAGTGCCAACATTTTCAGTATATTTCTCGACAATTCTTACCTCTCGGGGAATCTTAATACCGGGCAGATACTTCTTGTTCTCTCTTGAGAAAGACATCTCTCTAGCACACTCACTAGTCCTGGTCCATAAGCTCACCTTACGTTCCTCGGAGACAAGAGCTATTGCAAGCGTCGTTCCCCAGTTGCCCGCTCCTAGAATTATAATCTTCACAAGCTTCGCTCCCTTAAACTTAATTGCCGCATCAAGAGATTCAACTTTCTCACCCCAGCCCCCAGATTCTTATCATTCTAAACTTACTAGCGATGCTGCCCCCTATGGTTATTACACCTTAATCTTTCTATCAGCTCAATAACCTGTCTAGCACTGCGCGCCCAGTTGAAGTTGCTCCGTATCAACCGGTGAGCTGCCAGACGCATCCCCATATCACCACGTTCAAGGTTCTCTGCTATTGCTTCCACAAACTCTTCATCTGTTCGCGCTACAAATCCATGCTTACCCGCTCTGAAGCCGCTAATACCATTAAAGGCCTCTGGGCTGCCCACTGTTATGCAACCGTGTTGTAAGGCTTCAACGGCCTTGGTGATTAGCCCATAGCCCTTGAACACAGGGCAAACGGCCATATCACGTTTCAGATAGAACGCGCTAAGATTATCTTGGAATCCTTCAATTATCAGAGAATCGCAAATTTGTGGATTGCTCCTAACGACCTCAGCTACGAGCTTCTGTGCTCCCTTACCTAGGAGGTGTAAATGAGCTTCAGGCTGCTGCTCCAGCACTCTTGGCCATATACGACTGAGGAACCAATAAGCGATTTTCGCATTCTCGCCTTCCACTGATGCAGTCACAAACGCGACACCTCGGCGGTCATTCGCACCAACAATTTCTCGCTCGTTAATTTCGTTGGCCAATTTGTGGGAGATATTGAAGTCATCTTCTTTTGATAACCCGTGAAAAACAATTATATGTACTTCTCTATCCTTACTTTCAGCAAGCCAAAACTTGATTACTTTTGCTAATCTTTGAACTAATATACCGTCACGTTGTGGCTTGTTCTCATAAATAGCATAATAAGGCAATATCGAGCATCCAAGAACTTTTATAGACTTGGGTGTTCTACTATAAGTATTGTTTCTCAAATCAGTTAATAAAACTGCGGGATCAAACCCTACAAGAATCTTCTTTTTGGGGGTTAGCTTCTTAGCCAATTGACTTGAGTGATGTTCCCTAACCATAATCAGGTTAGCTAGCAACAATATGCGCCTAGCAAACCATTTTCCCCATCCTGTATCTAAGGGACCTACACCAACCCCCATAAAAACTATTTTTTTTCTGAAAAGTTTAGTTAGTGTAAAAAACGCTCCAAAAAACGCAAAATTTTTTGCATATCTTCTATGACCATGGAAATCATGAAAATGGGTACCTCCTCCTAAGATGACAAAATTTGACCAAATAAGGCTCCTTAATATCGACAAAAGCGAACGAGAAGAGTATCCAACATTCCACTCTATAGGTAGATTATAACTAAAATCTGGGTTTTGCGATGTGCTTAAGACGCGAACTTGGACATCCGGTAATCTTTCATAGAGCTCTCTCAAAATACCCAATAGCATTGCATCATCGCCTATGTTTTTCCGCCCAAAATGCCCAACGATAAGTATTTGCAGTTTTCTGTGCATTCTATTTGTCACCACCTTTCAAAATACTTACCACACTTTGTAACCAATCATCAGACATGAGTTTTTGTAGTTTCTTGTAGCTTTCTTTGATAAGTCTCTGGCGCAATTCGGCATTATTAGCGATCAAAAGAACTGCATCAGCAATTTCCTCAGGTATACCAGGATCAACGAATATAGCAGTCTTCCCATCTTCAAGAAATTTAGGAATGGCACCCACCGGGGTTGTAATTATTGGGAGAGACTGACTCATCGCTTCATATAATACTCGTGGTGTTCCCTCTGTAAAAGAAGGAAGCACAAAAATATCGGCTTCCCGATAAAGTTGCCAGAAATCAGGATTATGAGGCACATATCCCTTGAATTGTACAACTCTTGTTAATCCAAGACGTTTCACTTCTTGCGCTATCTTTCCCTCCGTGACATCTCGTCCAACTAATATGAGCTCATATTCATTCTTAGGCAACAAGCTCATTGCTCTGATTAACACCTCAACACCTTTATGGTAGGCTAAAGCTCCCACATAGAGCAGCTTGATTTGGGAAGATAGGCAACTATCCTCTCTCAAATATAGGTCATCTTTTGGCACAACGAAGAACGGACGGAATACTAACAGAGTTTTTGTGGAATAACGCTTTGCTAACTTCCCCGCTGACACTACTACCGCTGTTGCACGTTTAGCACACCATACCAACATTACATCCCAAAGTTCTGCCCAAACTTTCATTAATGATTTGCCTAACCTCAGCTTAGATGTGGCAGGTAAGGCTTTTCTGATGTCACCTGATATCTCCAGAACTACTGTTTTTCTTGCCATTACTACCCAAATTGCAGCAATAATGCCCCAATAACTGGGTAGAATAATGTAAAATGCGTCGGATTGACGAGCATATCTCTTCAAAAGAACAAATGTGTTAACAAAATCCATGATTTTGCTTATAAGCATAGGATGCTTACGCCAAGGCAAAAACAAGACTTCATCGACATAATCTGTGATTTCTTCAAGGTACTCAGTGGTTACAACCCGACGGGCAGTTACTATTAACTGATTTCGCCCCCATTTTTCGGCAAGAACCCGTAAAAACGCCGCAAACTCCGATGTGACGAAATAACTGCCTGCTTCCCTAACAACTGCCGTGCGGGGAATCACCATAAGCTTGGGTGCCTTTCCTTCTGCACTCTCTTCGCGTATGCCCATAGGCTAGTTACTTTCCTTATCGACTTTTTGCCGTTGTTTCAACATGCCGTGAATTGACACGTTTGTATGCCTCGATACACTCATAGAAAAACCTATCGCCATAATGAACCATATTACACCCCAATTCATATTAAAAATAAACAGCCCCTGAACAAGAAATCCAACTATAGCAGCAACCACTGCAACCAAAAAGTTTCGCAAGTGCTCGTCTCTAGTTCGAAACGCTGTTCTTAGGGGAATAGCAATTACACGGTAAAAAATAATAAACAATGGAACTAATCCCAATAGTCCCATTTCAACGCTAGTCATTAGAATATCATTGTGAGGATAAGGCGCTATCGCATTGGGAATGTAATTTAACACTGCTTCTTGGGCGCGTCCAAGACCGACACCAAAGAATGGATGATCAAGAAAGGTCAACCATGCTCCTTGAAACTGCTGCACCCGAGCCACATCTCCTGAAAGCTGTCCTATACTAGCAATTCGCTTTGTCATCCACACCTTCCAAGGCCCTGGAAAAAAGATTAATAAAGCTACTACAATAAGCGCGGTTATAGTAAAATAGCGCCATTTCATTCTTCGCTCAGCCAACCAAAACAATATAATAAAGCTTACAGCAAAACCTATATATGCGCTGCGAGAAAATGTCAGGATCAAACCTGTAATTCCAATATATAAACCTATGATCCAAATCAGGCGTCGCGCCCAACTTCGTGCTGAGAAAATTTGTAGGGTGATAAAAGGAAGACCTAGCAGGAAAACGTAAGCAAAAGCATTAGGATCAGCAGCTGGGCCTTGTAAACGTTTTACCACACCAATAGCAGGTATGCGAAACGTTGCTACCATTGCCCAAGGTGGCCACCCTATAAGGTAGCTACTTATGCCTAATGCTGAGAGTACAATCGTTACAAGAGCAAATAGCATAAGCAACCTTTGGGCTAATTTTTCATTTGAAATGGTGCTATAGACAACAAGGTGTAAAACAAGATAGTAGACTACTAGTATAATCGATAACAATTCTTGCCCGCTTCGGAGAAATGCAACAGAGTTAGCTCCAATAAAAACCAAAAATGGCCAAGTAATAGGTGAAACTTTAAGCTTAACTCTGCGCATAAGTGCATGAATTAATAGGACAAGAACAATGACCAAAGTAATCATTCCGCTCAGCGTGCCTAATATGGGGAGTTCTACGTGTGCTAGAGACAGACCGGGAATAAGGAGTACATAGAAATAGAGACACCACGTAGGCTTTAGCAGAGCAACAACACCAAGAATAACAAGGAAAACGAGAAAGAATGTTAAAGTATTCATATAATTCTAGCTGTTTCACATTCTTCACACAATTTCACCTCTACGCTTCCTCGAAAGAAAGAAAAAAAGACAAAAAGAGTTAATTTATTGTCTTTCATTTCCTCCAAATGCTCTGTTAAGCATGTTACTTCTTGTATAGCGTTCCCAGTATTCCACCTTACCAATACACCTACCTCCTTCTCAAATCTCCTATTTTGTATAACCCAAAATGCTTGCAAGATTAAATTCTTTGCAGAACCCAAATGACATAAAAAAAATGCAAAATCCAGCTTTAACATGTAAAGGCCAATACTTTACTACACCTAAAAAGATCACACTTGCATTATGAAAATAGCCTTTTAGTTGGTGATACCTTACAAGGCTATTATAATATAGCATTATAAGTTTCTTCCTTCTGAGAAAAGCTAAAAACGAATATTTAGCAGATGATTTATATTTAATTATTGGGCTGTTTTGAAAGGGTCGTTCTACATTTAAGTAATCAGTTTCATTTGTTCGGTAAATAGATAATGGTATACTGAGATATTTAACTGTATACTTAATAGGCAAGCACAAACAAAAAATGTAATTATGGACTCCCTCTCTAATATTCTCAACCAATATTCCAACTGTATTAATGCATTTTCTTCGTATTCTTACCACAACCATAGGAACAAAATTGTAAAAGAAAAGAGCCCTCATAACCTTATGAGGGGAAAGTTGACTTATATGAAAAAGCACGTCGTCCACTGATGAGTATCTCTTAGTAACACCTTTCCTATTGGCTACTTTCATGTTGCTAAACACTACACATGCATCAGGAGATATTTTTTTAAAATTGGAAATCTGACTTTCCAATTTTCCCAGAAGCCATAGATTATTATGATCCAGGCACAAAATATATTTACCTTTATTACACTTAATCGCTGTATTTCGGACAGCTGGAATTCTTGTATTCCTTCCATGTTGGATAAACTTGGTCCAACTATCGATGAAGTGAGGTTCAACAACAGTTTTCAATTCGTCTGTTAAATCATTATCTACAACTATAATTTGATAATCAGGATAATCAACTTGCTGGAGAGACTCCAAACATTCAACTGTGTCCCACCATCCGTTCCAATTGAAAACGATGATCGCCACCTTGGGCCATTTATCCATAGTCATTTTTCATGTATAGAAACCCCATTGGTTCGCGTCTTTACATTTGACATTCGTCTTATCTAAAAAAGCATTTTTATCTGTATCGAAATATAAGATATTCCTCTTTCTCACACTTCGTGCTGTTATGTGGTAAAACTCATCTTCAAAAAACCTATCCAGAATTCCTACTGAATCAGACTTATCAAGAGCAGCTATTAATATATTTTCTGTACTTTTGATTGCCTGCAAATAACGGCATGTTCTATATCCTGTAATTCCGATCATAACAAAATTTTTTGGCCTTTCTTTTTCTAAAACCATTCCTAAGCGCCTCCAGTGTATGTTAATTTTAAAGACTTTGCTGAATTTCATTATAAGTACATCTTTATTTTTGTCAATAGTCCAATTTGCCTTCACAAATTTATAATAATTCTTATACTTTCCCTATTATCTTTGAAAAGTATTTCTTCGAATAAAAGATAAACATATAAAAACCTTATGATTTAAAAATAAAACTAAAAAATATATACACAATGAAAAGAATAACGACTACTAAAGTGAATCTACCAATAAGTGAAACTAATTTATTTACTGAAGTTATGAAATTTTTAATAAATAGGGCTAAAATACCTATAATTGTTGAGGCAGATATAATTTTAAATTTTTAAATCTTAAAGCAAACTGTGTAAGTCAAATTAATATGTGAAACCAAACATAGTAAATTCCCTTATCCTTTCTTTACACTAATGTTTACCTTTCCTTCTTATACCCCCTATCAAATTTTATTTTCAATAATGTAAGAAAATAGGCCAAGTAGAACTTCAGACTGCAAGTTGGACAATACGAAATGGCCTTTAAATACAGGCTCCTTGCTTCATTAAAACTACCAGTCAAATGTTTATATCTACCTAAATTATAAGTAAGCAGAGCCCTCTTTTGTAATTCGAATTTTTTTAAAAAAGGATATTTTTTCACTACCTTGTCGACCAATTTCATTTCGCCCTTTATCATTCTCTCAGTTTGTGAAAAATTTGCACTATGCTCACGTCTAATAGCTAAAACTTTGTTAAGATATGCAAAATTGAATTTACTAGCTATTCGTAGCCAGAAGTCATGATCATCTCCTCCCCAGAGTATTTTTTCATCAAATAGACCAACTTTTTCAATACAATTACGTTGAAAAACTGCTGTTACAGATGGAATAAAATTATTAAAGAATAAATGCTCTAAGTTTTTCATTTTTGAAGTATGTAGTTTTATGCCTTTTCTCTTTTTTTTAATAACTTCACCTTTTGAATTAATTACTTTAATATTGCTAAAAACTAATCCAACATCTTTGCCTTTTTCCAAGAATAGGCCTATTTGCAGTTCAAGCTTATTTGGATCCCACCTGTCATCTACATCAAGAAGTGCAATGTATTTTCCACTGGAAACCTTAATCCCCGTGTTACGAGCAGCTGGGATTCCCCGATTCTGCTCATGTTCTACAAGTTTAATGCGCGGATCCTTGAGAAAAGGCTTAATCACAGCCTTGGAGCCGTCCGTTGACCCATCATCTACAATAATGAGCTCCCAATTCTTGTATGTTTGATTAAGCACACTTTCAATAGCCTCTCCTATAAACTTCTCTCCGTTATAGCATGGAATAATTACTGAAACTAATGGTTTTTTATTTTTATATTTCATAATTCTTTCATAATTAAATCTGATATTTTTGTCTCATCTTGTACTAAGATATAATTTATCATTTTACTGTCAAGTAATATTGAGATTAAGTTTCTTTCATCTTGTTTCATTTAAAATACAATTTTATATTCATTTCCGTTTCTAATTTAATAAATTTAGTATCAAATACTGAAAAATATATATCGGTATTTCCAAGACAAAAGGCATTTGAATTATAAGAATCTTTAACATTAATTGGGGACTTTTTATTAATTTTCATTTGGGAGAACCTTATTTCTGTGAAACTCTTTTCTTTTAAGAAGTACTATAAATAATTTATCAATTATCTTCACAAAAATTTCTCTCCTTTTGTTAATAGTGAAAGTATATTGGTTAATACCTTCTGGCTAGCAGTACCATCTCTGCATGCTATCCTTTTTCCTAAATACATTTCTCTTTTTCTATCTAATTCTTCCACGAGTTTAGTATCCGTTTGAATTTGATTAATCGCCTTCGTTAATTCTTCTGCATTTTTTATACATAACGCTACTCCACTACTACAATAATCGGTAGGATTCTCCTCATCAAATAAATTAGCAATTATAAGAAGTTTCCCAAGTAATAATGCTTCCAAACCTACATTTGAATGATAAGTTATTACTAAATTAGCATTCCCCAACACATCTATGATATCCATCTTATCATTATAAGAAATAATACTTACATTAGCCATTTTTACAGTAAGAGACTCGTAGAAAGCCCTTCTTTCCGCTGGGTGTAATTTAATAATAAAATTAACATCCTTCCCAGTCATTCTTACGCCCTTATAGCAAGTCTCAACCAAAATTTTATTTTTCTTGTTCCCGATTGGATTGGTGGCAAGAACTACATTAAAAGCCTTTTCCTTAAGTCCAATTATTTTCAGGAATTCTTCCCTAGAGATTGGTTTCTTATTAAAATAATCATCTAACCTTGGCTGCCCTGTCACTTTTAATTTTGATCTAGGAACACCGTGTTCAAGATACCATTTTTTATCTATTTCCCCATAAACAAATGCATAATTAGAAGTAACAGGCAACCTACTCATGTTCCAATCACCAAAAGTAAAGGAGTGTTGAATGACAAAGCTTTTTATATTATGTAAGTTTGCTAATAATGTTAGAATTTTACCTTCAGGCTTTGTATCATCAGCCGTTACAATCGCAGCAGGATTCGTTAGTATAATTCTATCCATACATTCAATTAAATAGACAATTTGGACTATTCTAGCTTTCAGCCAGAAGTAAAATGGCATCGAGTTAAAAACGCTGGTATTGGTTAATCCGTCTGTTGATTTAAATTTTTTGTACAAATTCAATAGGTTATTGGGTAGGACTATAGGACTCACGAGCTTTTCATAATTGTAGAAGTTTTTAATTTTGTCTTTTAGAGCTTCATGTATTGAAGTATTAGCAATAACTTTGTACCGATCTTTATCCATTAAGTCCCATACATTACTTAAAGTCTTAATCGCGGAGGTCGAATTGCCCTGGATTAGAAAGACAACCTTCCCAGCCACAATGTCTGTAAAATCAGGCGCAGACTCTTTCATCTGAATTTCATGGGGGTTTTTTGCTATAGTTCCAGTTTTTGAGATTCGTCTATTCCAGAGATAATACCTTATTACATCCTTAATACGTTCCAAATTAAATCTTAATTTTTCTATTTTTCCTTGCTTAAGATATCCCTTAACGAAGTAATACAAAGGTATTTGCATGCATTCTGCAATACTAATTCCTTTATATTTTATTTTTCCGAAAATTTGTAAAAAACCGCGATAGTATTCATAATATTTTTCTTGACTCAGCATATTTTACCTCACAATTGATCTCACAATTTGCTTCAAATCATCTCTTTCTCTTTTTCGAAAACTTACAAAATACGAGATTAACCAGTAAGATAGCGTTATTATTATCATGTAAGCACCGGTTTCAAGCAAATTTGCCGGCAAGTGAACTTTTAGTAATGCAATACCGGTTATAATGGGAAATGTCGCTATAGGATATGTGGGTATGATGACTCGATTTAAAAACTTTGAGAATGGGATTTTCAATAATTTTAGTAGGAAATAAAGGTAGACAGGGTAACCTATGTAATAAGGTATAACTGTACCCCAAATAACGCCAATGAAATTATTTAAACAATTTACTAAAATAATACTTATTATTAAATTACCTAATGTAACACTAATTGAATACCAGAGAAGATACTTCATCTTATTTGTTGCAATCAATATAGCCCCACTCAAAGAAAAGCTACAGTTTAACAACCAGTAAGAAACAAAAAGTTGGGTAGCAAAAATTACACCATGATATTCCGAACCTAACCAATATATTACAATATAGGGCGCCATCATTATAATGGATATCGTTAGGGGAAGAATTAATATGACAGCATACTTATTCCCTCTTAGGAACAACTCTATAATCTTCCTCTTTAACTCCATTGCATCTAGAGAAGAAGTTGCAGGGATCACAGCGGAACTGATAATACCATTCATTCTTCTAATTAAACTATGAAATTTCCACGGACCCTCATATAAAGCCAAAGATGATATAGGTAAAAATACTCCAAGGACAATTCTGTCTGTTTGGTAAATTAGCATTCCAAATACTTGTATAGCAAATAAAACCCAGCTAAACCCAAATATCTTTTTGTAAGTTGCATTTGAAACAAGCTCAACTCCAAATTTAAGAAAACTTAATTTTTTTATCACATAAATCAAGTAAACTAGATTCTGTAATATTTGAGTGGTAAAATAAATGATTATTAAAGCAATAATTCCACCTCCTTCACTAAGAAAATAAAATATTAGACATAGCCTCACTACTGAAAATATTATTGTATATCCTGAGGTTAGTATATACTCTTGCATTCCTTCCAAAACTTTTCGAAAAAGAATCAATGGCCAAAGAAATAGTGAAAAAACTCCAGATATTATAAGGGTAAGCCTTGCATCAGCAAGAAACTCCTCTGGAATGTTGAAATAACCTATTAAATAGAATGCGGATATGATAAGAAACAGACAGATTATAAAGCCAATACCTGTATAGAACAAAAGCGAATTTGTCAGTAGTTTATTGATCTCTTGGTGTTCATTTTTTGCAAGATGTTGTGCAACAAATTTTACAGTTGTCGTTCCTACACCTATCTGCATTAAAGCTAAATAGCCCGCAAGCGTAAGGACTAGCCGGTATATTCCGTACTGTTCTGGACCGATAATATTTAAAAGAAATGGTAGAAGTACAAATCCAACTCCAATATTGACAAATGTCGATAAGTAATTAATTACAGTATTTCGTACAAGTCTCTTTTTTATGTTCATAGATAATTCTTAATAATTCTCTGATTTTTTTAAGTTGTATAAGAGTATATCTTTCGTTCTTTATATCCCCTTCTTCTTCAATTTCCTAACGGCTTAATAGGTGGGTAACTAAAATCTAATATTCCGCATTCATCCATAAAATTCATACAAGTATTCCCCTCGAAATTCGCAATGCACCTCTACCATCCGTCAAGCTAACTGCTTTATCTGCAATCTCTTTCCTCCTATCATTATCTTTTATTAAAAGCATTATATCTTTTGCTAAATCTTTTTCAAGTTGCTTATCGTCTGAATCTAAACCAATTACTATACCTCGTCTTTCTAACTCATTAACCAACAAAGTCTGATTATCTGCCACTTTAATAGCTATCGTTGGTACGCCACAACTTGCTAATTCATATAGAGTGCTTCCACCAGCTGAAATGGCAATATTAAAAATTGATAGTTCGAAAGGAGAGCTTTGCTTATTCAATTATCATCTTCCAACTTAACGGTGTCCCTTTCTTAAGGTCTTTTGCAGCCTTCTTCCCTATGACATCTTTCAAATACTTAGGGCATAATCCATAACCTGGCCTTATTGAACGAACATTCTCCTCTGTAAAAATCTCTTCTGCTTTCATATCCTTTACTACAAATAAAGAACGAGAAAATTCTCTGCTTTTTTTCATCCTTTCGGTTAAATCGTAAGAAGTTTCACCTAAAGCTTTTTCTACTTCTCTTACTGATTTTACCATTGCTTTGAATTCAGCAGGTTCTAAAGAAAAAGCCGCATCTGGCCCGCCTAACTTTCTATCTAAAGTTAAATGTTTTTCTATTATACAAGCGCCTAAGGCAACAGAGGCAATAGGAACAGAAATACCTAAAGTATGGTCAGACAATCCTACTATTGTTTTAAAAGTATCAGCTAAATTAGGAATAGTCCGCAAATTTACATCTTCTAAAGGTGCAGGATAAGCGCTTACACATTTAAGCAAAGCTATCTGATTATTTCCCATCCTTTTGCAGGCATTTACTGCTTCTTCTATATCAGAAAGAGTAGCAATCCCCGTGGAAATAATTACAGGTTTTCCTTTTGAAGCCACATATTCAATCAATGGAATATCGGTAATTTCAAATGATGCAATCTTGTAAGCCGGAACATTTATTTCTTGTAAAAAATTCACTGCTGTTTTATCAAAAACAGATGAAAAAAATATCAAACCTTCACTTTCGGCAATTTCTTTTAATTTTGGCTGCCATTCCCAGGGAGTATAGGCCTTTTTGTAAAGCTCATAAAGTGTCTGGCCATCCCATAAAGTCCCTTGTTTTATCTGAAAATATTCATTACCACAATCAATAGTTATAGTATCAGGTGTATATGTTTGTAGTTTAATTGCATCTGCACCTGCTTCCTTTGCCACCTTTATAAGTTTTACAGCATTGTCAAATTTTTGAAGGTGATTTGCAGACATCTCAGCTATTATAAAAACCGGGTAGCCTTTACCTATTTTTCTGTTCTTTATTTTTATAGAGGCATTCATTTTTTAGTTTCTCCTTTTGTTCAAGCCAATCATTTTTGGTAAACTCAAGAAACACAATTTTTCGTTGGTTATCTAAAAAGCTATGGATTATTTTGAATTCAAATTTCTTATACATATTTAATGCTACGGTATTATTAGACACAACCTTGGTAAATAAAACTTCAAATCTCATCTCTTCAAAATAAAATTCCAATAATTTAAAAAGAATACATTTTCCTAATCCCTTGCCTTTAAAATCATCTTCTCCAATATAAAATCCCCATTCTGAAGTTAAATTTTTAAAATCTATATTCTGAAGGTAAACCGAACCTATAGGTATCTCGTCAACAAATACAACCCAAAATTTCCAATCATTTCTATTTCTTAGACTCTCTATCCAACTCAAATGCTCTTCCTTAGTTATAATATGTTGGTTAAGCATATACTTTCTTATTTCCTCTTTATTTCGCCATTGCCTAACCTTTTCTTTTATTTCATCGTTTACTTTCAAAATATTTACAAACTTTATATCTCTCATTTTAGAATCCTTACTACTTTAAAAGCTTCAGCGTATTCCAGACCAACTTTAATCCCCCAATTCTTTGCAAGAAGTTTGATCCCCTCTAAAGACCTTGGATGTGGATATTTTCTTAACTCAGTTTTATATTTTTCGAGTGCTCTAATTTTAATATCTATAGTTGTGGAGATATCAAAAAATATATCAGGCGAAAAACTTAAAGGATATCGCCATTCAGTAGAAGATGGTATTTCAAAAGAATATATTTCTTTTACGGTTTCTTCTTCTAATGGTCTTGCTGCTGTTATTACTGCTCTATATGTAATTTGATGATCAATATTTAAGTCCCTCTCATAATGAGTAAAAATTATCTCTGGATTAACGTTATTTTTTATCTTCTCAATAACTTTTACAATATCTAAAAATGGAACTGTATCGAATCTATTATCAGGAAAATCATGAAAAAAAACTCCTTTAACACCCAATATTTTATTGGCTCTTTCAGCTTGCCTTCTCAATTCTATAATTTCTTTCTCTCTTTTTTCTCTGTTTCTTATGTTATCTCTTGATGTCATACCTTCCCCTAAAATCAAGGTGTATATCTCAAAGCCTTCTTTAATTAATCTTGCAATTGTTCCACCACAGCCTAAGACCTCATCATCGGGATGAGCTGCAACAATTAAGATTTTCATATTACCTCATATTCTCTAATTTTTTATTTTTTATATATTCACAATGTGGATAGAGCTTTACAATCTTTACCCCTATGTTTGCATAATGCAGTAAATCCCTAATGATTCCATCTTGAAACATTTCTGAAGAGATTACAACCACATCTTTTTTCGATAGGTTTTCCAGAAAGTTATATGGAAATATTGGTATACTTTTAAATCCCCTCAGATATTTCCCCCACTTCGATTCATCTTTGTCTATTATTGCCTTAACCTTTAATAGTACTTTACTAAGTAGTCCTATCGTATGTCTTCCCCCTCCATAGAGATAAATAGTATAATTATTTGATATCCAATACTCTTGCATACTCATTAATTCCTCTTTAAGTCTTTCTAATCCTGTGCTGTATTTATCAATTAGTTCTTTTGTCCTATTTTTATCTGTTTTCTTAAAATGGATAATACCCACTTCATCACCACCACTATATTGTGCGATCAACCAAATAGCATATCCATGCTCAGCTATGGAAATTATATTATAACCTGCTTTGTTAAGGAGATAGACCAACGATCGAGGAGTAAAATAACTAATATGCTCATGATGGAAATCGCCTATAATTCCAAATTCTAAGGTATGAAGCACATTCGGTACTTCAATAGCCACATATCCATTTAACATAAGTGATGATGAGACTTCATCTAAAAATTCCTTTGGGTTAAGAACATGTTCCAATAAATTTCTCATTACAATACAATCAAATTTTTGATCAAATAAATCTTTGCGAAAGAAATCCTTTTTAACTGGTATATTAAACTTCTCAATTGCTATTTGTGTTCTTGGACTCGGATCACAACCCCAAACATCCCACCCTTTCTTTCGCATAAGGCGCAAAAAGTATCCATCTGAACAACCAATTTCTAATAAATTTTTACCTGATATTATTTTATTTACAAAGGAGGCAAAACTATTTGCATATTCAGATCCTATACCGGAGATAGCCGTTGAATGATATGTTCCATAGAAGGTTTTATAAACTTCTTCAATAGCGTCCATTGGTGGATGTAGTTGCATTATGTGATTGCAATTCGTACAATAACCTATTTTTATAGGTAAAATAGGAACTTTTTTTAAATCCTCTTTCTTTACTGGTCGTATATAAACCGGATATTTTTCTATTTCATAAAAGATGTCAACTTCTTGCCCACAAATGTTGCATTTTGCTTTGGTTGTCATAGTTTTACCTCGCTTATTTTTTGCCAAACTTCTGAACTGAAGAGATCAGGCTTGCTTTTATCCCATATTTTATATTTACTATGTGCATCACTACTGATTACGAAAGGAATTGATTCTTTTAAAACCATATTTAAGAAGTTAATCGGTGGTAATTTATAACGTAGGTTTATTTCCACAAGAATTTTATATTTTTTAACAGATTGAATTATTTTAAGAATTTCGTCATCTTCAAAATAAATACCATATCTCTTTGGAAGTAGAAGGGGATGAGCCCAAATATCTATTTCTTTTCTCTTTAGAACATTCAAAAGTGCTTCAATGTATTCTTCTTTTGTAGGCATTGTTTGCTTAAACCATGAATGAAAAGCTCCATATATTAGATCAACTCTTTCCGTTACTTCGAGTGATATATCTAAATCGCCATCTATGCTTATTACTTTCGCTTCGGCACCAGATAATATTTTTAGTTTTGGTGATTTTTCCCTTGCAACTTCTATCTCTCCTAACAAATCTGAAAAATCATAAGTTAAGCTTCTTCTAACATGTTCTATTATCACTATTAACTTCAAATTGTTCTCTTTTGCTTTATTAACACATTCCAAAACTGAGTGTTTTCCATGAACATAGTTAGTGTGAATATGCCAATCACTGGCAAATAGAAATTTATTTCTTAATTGCATTAAATCACTTTTATTCATAAAGAAACTTCTCTTTAAAATATCTTAACATTTTTACTCTCCTTATAGTACTTTGTCTGGGTATTTCTTGTCCTAGAGCAAGCTTGATTCCATAATATAGTAAATTCGCTCCTGCTGCATCATTGGCAACTATTGTTCCAGAAACACGTGGATTGATCTCGTATACAAACGGAATGCCCTCCTTGCCTTCTTTTGAATATTTCAATTGAATATTCACATTTAAGTGGAAACCAAAAGCTCTAATCACTTCCTCCACCATATTTCTAACCACATCATTTTGAATTATTTCTCCAACTACTGAGGGACCTCCTAAAGCTTTTATTCGCCTTCTAGGAATAACATACAAAGGCTCACCATTATATGCTAAAGCATCAACGCTATATTCTTCGCCTGGTAAATATTCCATTAGAACTATATCTGGAAAGTCTCTATAGCCCCTCAAAATATCTATGAAATATCTCAGTTTTACCATGTTACTGCTTCTATCTTTAAAGAAGTCAAATTTCTCTTTTATAATCTTGAATCCCCTACTACCTCGAGCAAGTCTTGGTTTGACCACGAAAGGGGTGTAAGGATAATTCAATTCCTTTGCAAATTTTTTTACTTCTTCAATGCTTACTGGCACACAAAATTTTGGGTAAGATACCCCCTTTTCTTTTAAAAATTTTAACATTAATCCTTTATCATTAGATTTGTAAACAGTATCGTAATCGGAACAGAGGGGGATTATACCATTTTTAATAAATCTTTTTCTCTCTTTAGAAATTGATAGTACTTCTTCATCAGAAGATGGTATTATCACATTTATATTATTTACCTTTGCTATCTTCATTAAAGTAGAAATATAATTTTTAGAATCACCGCTTGGAACAATATAACTTTTGTCAACAAAGTAGAAACCCACAGATTCTTTCCGCATATCAACACCCACTATAAAAAGCCTTTCGTTATTTTCTGTTGCTTTTTTCTTTAAACTTTTTATAATCCCTGGTGCAACTAAACCACCTACACTTGTTAAAATAATGCGAATTTCTTTCATTTTCGTCCCTGCCATGTTACAAATTTATAAATTCTAAGTCCAGCTCTTCCATCAATAAGTTTTTTCCCTGCTGTAGATTTACTTTTTCTAGTGTTTACATCTTCCAAATCTTTCAGTAGATTTTTTAACCTTTCTACAAAATTGCCTTCTTCATACCACCCAGCATACTCTAAAAACCCGGCCTTTCTCCATCCTTTTACATTTATTAATTGATTTTCAGCTACGCAAATCCCTATTGTGGGCACTCCTACTCTTGCAAGTTCGTATAAAGTCTGCCCACCTGCAGATATTGCTATATCTGATTCCAACATAGTCTCTTTCATTTTTTCTGCGTTCGGATAATATATTAAATTTGTATTTTTATCTGTGCATTTTTTGATTTCATCTATATTTTGAAAGGCTTTTCCAATTATGACATCCTTTTTTAGGTCTGGGTAGTTTTCTGCCAAAAATCTTAGAATATTTGGTGTCATATTTCGCATATCTTCTCCACCAAAAGTAATCATTATACTCTCAATCTTTCCTTTTATTTTCTTTTCTTGCACTTCCCAAAATTCCTTTCTAAGAGGAGTATATTTAGTACCAAGCAGATAAGTTATTCCATCAGTATGGGGATAATTTAGTTCTTCTGCATAGATACTTCCATTCACCACAATTCCCCCTGGATAATCTAATCTTTTGTTATCATCTATATATACGGCTAATCTTACTAAGTCAGATAAAGTATTATAAAAAGAAATATTTGCTAAATAGGAATCGATGATAGCAATATCGGCATCTTTTACCTTTTCGAATAACCTACTTTTCTCATCAAGCCAGTTGAATATTTGATAATTTACACCTTTTAATAAATATTCAATATTACCATCACTATTTAATATAAACTCTGGAATTATTCCTTTCTCTTCAAAAGCCTGATAAAGAGAAAGACATCGGGTTATATGACCAAATCCTGTATTTTTAGTGCCTTCAGTTATAATAACTACTTTTTTATCTGTGCTTTTAAAAGGTTCTGGGGTCCAACTCATCTTTCCGTTAAGATTATTTTCCATCATGATTAGACCCTGCTTCAGCAACAATAAAACAAGGCTCACCTTCGCCAACTAATCGATTACCAACTTTAATTTTTTTCATTATTCTGCCTCCTCATTAAAAATTCTGCAATCTCAAAGTCAAGTGGCTCATCAATGTCAATTGTTTCTTCTCTGCGCATTTTTAAAAATCCTACTTTTCCTCCAACAATCTCTCCTCTTTCCATTAAAAGGTTCCTTTTACAAACATAGATAGCACCATTTTCCCTGAATAAAGGCTCAGTATACTGCCTATTTTTAAGCACTTTTGGATACAATCTTTTATATTTACCGTTATTTTCTATCCAGAAGTGTCCTTTATCCTCAACCACACTCATAACCGAATCAAAATTCTTTTCTTTAAGAAACTTGATAGCTTCTGAGATTCTATTAGCTTTTAGTAAAGGTGATGTTGCATAAAGCAAAACTATTACGTCAGGAATATAGTTTTCATTTTCTTCTAAATACTTTACAGCATGCTGTAAAACAGGTAAAGTAGGGACTTCATCCTTTGCTAACGATTCTGGCCTTTTTATAACTTCCGCTCCATATTTTTTTACTACTTCCGCTATCTCCTCATCTTCAGTAGAAACAACAACCCTTTCTATATCTTTCACACCTAAAGCTGTATTTATTATGTAAGATATAAGGGGTTTACCATAAAGTTTTTTAACATTCTTTCTTGGAATCCCTTTGGAGCCCCCTCTCGCGGGAATTATTGCAACAATCTTCATTTTCACTTACCTCCTGTAATAAGCAATCACTTTCTTAATAGCTTTTATTACATCTTTTACATCTTCATCGGCCATAGCTGGGAAAATAGGCACTGTTATTGCTTCCTCATAGTATCTCTCTGCATTTGGGCACAAACCTTTTTTATAACCGAGTTTTTGGTAAAATGGCTGAAGATAAACAGGAATATAATGTACATGGACACCTATATTTTCTGCTCTTAATGCTTCAAAAACTTGCCTTCTAGATACCTTTAGTTTATCCAACTTTAATCTAATCATATAAAGATGCCAGGAAGATTTAACATCAGGTTTTTCAAAAGGAAGTATTATTTCTTCGACGTTCTTTAAGCCTTCGTTATACATAGATACTATATCGCGTCTTCTCTTAAGAAACCAGTCTAACTTCTTGAGTTGACTAATTCCAAGAGCACATTGAACATCAGTAAGCCTATAATTATAGCCCAGATATTGCATCTCGTAATACCAGGGCCCTTGATAGTCAAATAATTTATCTTTCTCTTTAGTAATTCCATGGGTCACAAACATCTTCATTCTGTCATAAAATTCTTTATTGTTAGTAACAACCATACCGCCTTCTCCTGTGGTTATTAGCTTCACAGGATGAAAGCTAAATACCGTCATATCGCTAATGCCACCAACTTTTCGCCCTTTATATACAGCACCGAGAGCATGAGAAGCATCCTCTATGACTACCAAATTGTGCTTTTCGGCAATTTCTTTAATCTCATCTAAATCTGCTGGTTGGCCGGTATAATCCACAGGAACTATTGCTTTAGTATTTTTTGTTATCTTCCTTTCAATATCCTCGTGATCGATGTTATAAGTATCCACTTTTATATCTGCAAAAACAGGGACTCCTCCTCTATATAAAACACAATTTGAAGAAGCTACAAATGTCATTGGAGTAGTTATTACCTCGTTTCCTTCTTCTATTCCTGCAGCAAAGCAAGCAGTATGTAGCGCAGCAGTTCCTGAGCTTGTTGCCACTGCATACTTAGCTCCAACTCTTTCTGCAACTTTTTTTTCGAACTCTAAAACTTTTGGTCCCTGAGTAAGCCAATCACTTTTCAAGACACTTTTCACTAACCAAATATCCTCTTTATCGATGTATTGATGTCCATAAGGAAGCATCTTTTCCCTTACTGGCATTCCACCATTAATAGCTAATTCTTCACTCCTCATAATGTATTTCACCAATCATCTTCAGTAGATCTTCTTTTGTCAACCATCTTTTATTGTTTTCACTTGTGTATTCAAAACCTTCTGGAAGTTTACTACCTCCACCGTTAAATCTATTTAAATTCCAGAAAGGAAACTCTGGCTCAATAAGAAAATGATCTTTAAATTCCAACGAATGTCTTGCTTCCTCCAATGACAATAAAGTTTCATGGATCTTCTCACCCGGTCTGATACCTATAATTTTCTTTTTACAATCTGGTGCAAGAGTTTCTATTAGGTCAACTATTCGCATACTGGGAAGTTTAGGGATAAAAATTTCTCCGCCTTTCATTTCCTCTATTCTATTAAGTATAAATTTAACTGCTTGCTCCTGAATAATCCAAAATCTTGTCATGCGTTCATCGGTTAGAGTAATAATGCCTTTCTTCTTCTGACTTTTTATAACAGGTACTATACTGCCTCTGCTTCCTACAACATTCCCATATCTTACCACGCTAAACTTTGTTTTTTTACCTCCACTGTAAACATTTGCCTGTATAAAAAGCTTTTCAGCTACTAACTTAGTAGCACCATACAGATTCACGGGGTGTACAGCCTTATCTGTAGATAAAGCCATTACCTGCTCGACACCTCTATCAATTGCAGTATCAATTACATTAACAGCTCCGTCAATATTTGTTCTTACTGCTTCTATAGGATTATATTCACAGGCTGGAACCTGTTTCAATGCGGCGGCATGAACTACAACATCAACGCCTTCCATTGCTCTCCAGAGCCTTTCTTTGTCACGCACATCGCCTATAAAGAAGCGTAATTTGGGATTGTTATGAAACAGTTGCCGCATTTTAAACTGCTTTAACTCCCCTCGAGAAAAAATTCGGATAGCCTTTGGGTTGTATTCCTTTAAAATTATCTCAGTAAACTTCTTCCCAAAAGATCCTGTTCCACCTGTAATCAAAATCACTTTATCATCTAAACTTTTCAATTTATAACCTCCTTATTGCTTGTGAATAGAAATATTTTTTCAGAGAAAGCGGCCAAAGCCGTGTGCCTGCACCTCCTGCTAAAACAATGCCTTTCATAAGTTTCTTCTCCTTAAAAAGTTAAAATAAATAATCTTACCTCATACCTATATCTGCTTCTACCATTATTTTAACCAATTCCTTAAAGCTCACTTTTGGCTTCCACCCCAAGTTTTTTTCTTGCCTTCGTTATATCTCCAATAAGCAATTCTACTTCTGCTGGCCTAAAGAATTTTGGATTCACTTTAACCAAAGTTTTGCCTGTTTTCTTATCAACTCCTTTTTCATTCAATCCTTTACCTTCCCATTTTATGTTTATGTCTACCTGCTTGAACGCAAGCTCTACAAATTCCCGTACCGTATGCGTTTCTCCAGTTGCAATAACATAATCATCGGGCTTATCCTGCTGAAGTATAAGCCACATTGCCTCAACATGATCGCCTGCAAATGTCGAGGTGCTATATAACCTCCAACTCCTATTATAGCAAAATTCTTGGGCTTTTCTTTTTCCAAAACCATCCCTAAGCGCCTCCAGTGTACGTTAATATCTTAAAGACTTTGCTGAATTTCATTTTAAGCACATCTTTATTTTTGTCAATAGTCTAATTTGCCTCCACCCACTCCTCCCCCCTTCCCCCCAAATTACACATATATATCGTGGATATATATGTGTAATTTGACATTTAGAAATAAAAATGTATAATGCATCTATAAAAATGGATATTTTAGATAAGATTAAGAGCAAAGAGATCAAAGGTTACCTTACATTAAGAAATAGGATAATATTTGAAGGTGCAATATATCATATTACACAGCGCGCCCCCGGAAAGGAGCTAGTTTTTATCGAAGACAACGATTATTTAAAGTTCCTCTCGGTATTAAAAACAACTGTAAAAAAATTTGAATTAGACCTTTTTTGCTTTTCTCTTTTGCCTAATCATCTTCACCTATTATTAAAAATACACAAAAAAAATCTTCCTAAAACAATGCAATATCTTTTTCAGAGATATGCATTTTATTATAACAAAAAATATAAACGCAAAGGCCATGTTTTTTGTGGGAGTTATAGAGCAAGTCTTTGCAACGACGATAGTTATTTATTGACTGCCTCTTTATACATCCATTTAAACCCATATAAAGCTGGACTTTGCAGTAATCTTGATGATTATAAATGGAGTTCTCTTTTCTTGTATACTAACGGATCAAAGAAGACATTCGTAGATTTCAGAGAAATTTTGTTAATATTAGATTCCAACATAATTAAAGCAAGAAAAAAATATTCTGAAATGTTAAAATCATCTTCCAATATAGAAGGGGGAAATTTAATAGATCCTAGTTCAGTAAGTGCGTTTATCGAAAGAGTAAAGAAGATCACAAAAAGATTTTATAAAAAGAGTTCTGATTTAGACAAACTCATTGATGAATTTAGCTCAAAAAAGAGAATTGTAAACCCAAAGGAAAAGAAGGCAAGAAAGTACCTCATTCAACAATTACTAGCAAACGGCTATTCTATAAGAGAAATAACTGAACTCTTATCTATAACCAGAAAAACCCTTTATAACATATTAAATTCAGATTAACCACCTCTCCACCCCACCCTCTCCCAAATTACACATATATATCCACGATATATATGTGTAATTTGATTATCCGAATGAAATCCTACTACGACATTCAAGCCCCATAAACCTCATCAATAGCTTTTATAATTTCTTCTTTACTTACTTCATTCAATATCGTATATCTTTCCCTTATTGTGGGTGCTAATTTA
>Ga0190349_1000099_pt1 | contig 31237 bp, 35 predicted proteins | sample 48721378_MG_FD_179798 | JGI IMG/M metagenome (GOLD analysis project Ga0190349, IMG submission 179798) | Hydrothermal vent microbial mat bacterial communities from Southern Trench, Guaymas Basin, Mexico - 4872-13-7-8_MG | ecosystem: Environmental > Aquatic > Marine > Hydrothermal vents >...
GATATCCAGAATCTATGCCACTGAAAGCGCGGCGTATGGATTCACCACCGTTGTTGGTATGAAAACATTTATGAACTCTCCTGCCAAGCTTGTCATTGTTTTTACGGTATTATCAGGATTTTTCATCTTCGTGGTGTCTTGGCTTCTAACAAAGAGACTTCGCGACGAGAGAAGGTTTATAATTGAGATCCTTGAACAGATTCGTAAAGACAACGTACCTGTTGTGAACAAACGCTCGTTGATCGGGCGAAAACTCGAACAATGCCTGAGAGAGTTCGTTCTCTGGTCAAAAGAGAGGTCTGAATTAGTCAAAAAAGCCGTTGAGGATTTGAAGAAAGCCAATGAAGCTATATCCAGGTTGAAGAGAGGTTCACAAGACTCCAATGAAGACTAATATTTCGGCAACAGCCTTATAGAGCGAAGTGGGTATCTCCTGCAGAATATCAAGGGCGAAAAGATCGTGAATTATCTCCGGAGACGAGACAACAGGGATTCCCGCTTTTTGTGCCTTTTCTACGATCAATTCCGCTGTTTTGTTTGATCCTTTCGCTATGACAAACGGCGCGTTGTTTTCCTCAGGATTGTATTTCAAAGCCACCGCCATTTTATCCATATAAACCCTCCCTGATGACACTCCTTTTTGGAGTTATGTATACCTTTGAAAACAGCTTTGATAAACGTTTATGAAGACTCTGTATTCGCTCAGTGTTAAGGGAATCTCCATCGTACACCACAAATATGGTGTCATTTTCGATCTTGCCATCTAAGGTATTTTCCTTGAGTTTTTCAAACCAACTCACGTAAAAACTTTTGTCTTCATAATCAACAAAAACGTGAACAGGGTGTGTTTCAGACTTGTAACTGCGAAATGAGTGAGGTCGCGCGTTAAAATTCAGCCAGTCTCCAAATGCTTTCAATTTATCCTCTCCATCTATTTTTTCTTCATCACTGTCCGTACCTTTCAAAATTCCTTTGACTAAGGAGCTTAGGATACCTCTGGGTTCCGCAGTTTCACCAACTGTATAGTACTCGTTCAGTTTGCTAAAGAAGTCTTTGCTCAGCTTTCCGAGACGTGTCTCTACAGCAGTTACTAACATGAGAAGAAATTCGGACTCTGTGGTGTTTCGTGGTGTTCTCAAATGTTTTAGAAAAAACCTCACTTTCTCAAGAGGTGGAAGCCTGTGTTTTGAAAATAGAACAATCTCACCCACAAAGGGAGAAGGATTGCTTTTGTCTTTTGTCAGACGCACAACGACACCGGTATCAGGTGATTTGGTGCGTTTCATCTTCAAAATAGCTTCTCCTTCTTCAGTGGAGAGCTTCACCCACCGTCCGTGCCTCTCTGTTACTACTCCTTCCATGACATCACTCCTAATAACATTATCGCACTTGGTGAAAATATCTTCACATGTTGTGTGAGCTCCATGGAAACAATTTCGACTGAAACTCTCTAATATTTCCGTAATCATGACAATGTAAAATTTATGTGGAGGTTGAGGCGATGCTGTGTCTTGAGAAGGTTTCTCTCAGAAGGCAAGATAAGTATATCCTGAAGGATATAGATATGTGTTTTGAACCAGGAAAGAGATACGTCGTGTTGGGCACAAATGGTGCCGGAAAATCCTCTCTGGCGTACACGATCATGGGGCTTACGGATTACCGGCCAACGGAAGGGCATATTGTTCTTGATGGGACAGACATAACGGACTTCAGTGTTTTTCAGAGAGCTTCACTTGGTATAACCCTTCTTTGGCAGGAACCTGCCAGGTTTCAGGGTTTAACCGTGAGACAGTATCTGAGTCTGGGGGGCAAAATAAGTGTTGAAGAGAAGGAATTGAAAGAAGTACTAAGTGTGGTTGGCCTTTCTCCAAATCTCTATTTGAATAGAATGGTGGATGAGCTTCTCAGTGGAGGCGAAAGGAAAAGAATTGAACTGGCGTCCGTTTTGCTCCTCAAGCCAAAATATGCCATTGTAGATGAACCGGACTCCGGCATTGATATCATGTCTTTGAACATGATTCAAGATGTTATCCAGCTCATACAAGATCGGGGTGGGACACCTATTGTAATAACCCACAGAGAGGAAATAGCCCTTTCTGCTGAAGAGGGGTTTTTGCTTTGCAACGGTTCCATATGGAAAAAAGGGAAAGCTTCAGAACTGATCGAGTACTACAAAGAACGCTGCGACAGGTGTGAACACGCCAATGCCCCAGTTACTGAGGAGGGGGAAAACGAATGAGAATTTCAACGAAACAATCTCGGGAACTTGAGCTTTTGAGCAAGGCGTACGAGAAAAGTGGCCGTAACATCGCAACCCTTCTGGATAAGAACATCGCGTCTTTGATAATAACAGGGAACAAGGTGTTAGGTCTGAACAATGTTACGGGTGTAGAAGTGTTGCCAAGGCAAATCAGTCACGGTGTTGAAGCGGACATAAACATCCAGCCCAACATCGTGCTGAATCGCCCTATTCACATATGCACGGGTTTTCTTGAAAAGCGCGGCATGCAAAAGATTGTTTTCAACATACGGATCGGAGACAACTCATCTGTGAAATTTGTTGCCCATTGCACTTTTCCGTGGGTTGAAGAATTCACTCATGAAGCTCTTTCGAATGTGTGGATCGGCAAGAACGCGAAAATGTCGTACATGGATGAGCATCATCATTCCGAAAGTGGCTCCATAAATTTAAAGACTACGACTAAAGCGTTTGTTAGTAAAGGGGGATACTATTTCAATTCTTTTGTTCTCACAAAAACCCGCGTGGGAGTGCTCAATTTTAATGCAGAGGTTGAGCTCGATGATGACGCTGTGGCCGAAATGGTCACAAAGATAAAGGCTTCTCACAATGACAGAGTAATGGTGCGGGAGAAAATTGATCTTATAGGTAGCCACTCACGAGGGATTGCAAAATCAGTGATTGTTGCATTAGATGAAGCTCAGGCGCGCGTCGTTAATGAGGCGTACGGCAGAGGAGACTACTCGAAGGGCCATATAAAGTGTGAGGAAATAACCAAAGGAAAGCACGTTCAAGTGAGTACTGTTCCTGTGCTCAAAGTTTTCAACGATCTTTCAGAATTAACTCATGAAGCTTCTATAGGAAGAGTAAATGCAAAACAGCTTGAAACGCTCATGAGCAAGGGACTCACTGAAGAAGAGGCAACAAATCTCATTGTGAAGGGACTCGTGAGTTGATTGAAAAGAAATTAAGGTCCAACAGATTATTCTCTGGTAAAATTCTATGTGATGAGAATGGATAGCTGGAGGTGAACTGAATGGATATAAAAGATTACAAGAAATCCGTTGAAACAGCCGCTGAGTTCTTGAGTGAAAGAATTGGATTCAAGCCGAGAGTTGCGATCGTTCTTGGTTCGGGTTTGTCGGGGATAGCACATTCATTGCAAGATCCAGTGACAATTCCCTACAGCGAGATACCGTCATTCCCTGTTTCTACCGCTCCTGGGCACAAGGGTGAGTTGATTTTCGGTAAACTCAATGGAAAAAATACAATGCTTATGAACGGACGGTTCCATTTTTACGAAGGATACACGATGCAGCAGGTCACATTTCCCGTCAGAGTCATGCAGCTCTTGGAGGTAGAAGTCTTGATTGTGACAAATGCCGCTGGCGGTCTGAATCCCACCTTCGAGGTGGCGCGCCCGATGATAATCACGGATCACATCAACTTCATGGGTGATAACCCGTTGCGTGGTCCAAATGTGGAAGAATGGGGTCCGAGATTCCCCGATATGAGCGAACCGTATGATATTCAGCTTAGAGAACTGGCTTTGCAGGTTGCGAAGGAAGATGGAATACCTGTGCATGAGGGAGTCTATGTCGCAGTGGCAGGGCCGAATTTTGAGACGCCTGCTGAACTCAAAATGCTCCGATGGTTTGGTGCCGATGCAGTTGGCATGTCGACTGTGCCCGAAGTGATAGTTGCAAGACATGGTGGGATAAGAGTACTGGGAATCTCAGCGATTTCTGACAGAGCGGTAGCTGATGATTTGAAGCCTTTGACGGCTCAAGAGGTGCTCGAGAACGCTGAAAAAGCCGGTGAAAAAATGGCTAACATCATCTCTAAAGTAGTGGATCGGCTATAAGATTAGAGGTGAAAGGGTTGAGAGTATTCCTTGATAACTGCAGAACTACTGCGGTGATTGATGAAGTTGTTGAAGAAATGAAAAAATATTTAACTGATAAATATTCAAGGCCTGATGGTCTGTATGAAACAGCGCAGGCGGTTCATGAAGATTTAGAGGGGGCGCGATCGTTTTTTGCGCGCTCCATTAATGCGTCGAGTTCCAACGAAATAGTCTTTACTTCCGGAGCAACTGAATCGAATAACCTCGCTCTGCTCGGTGTTGCAAGAGCAAATCAGAGACACGGGAATCACATAGCCATCTCCGCTTTGGAACACGGTTCAGTTATGAGCATAGCAAAGAGGCTTGAGAAAGAAGGATTCGATGTAACAATTGTCCCGGTTAACGAACAGGGAATTCTGGATCTGAACGTCTTTGAAAAATCTCTGAAAGCGTCCACAATTCTTGTCAGCGTGATATCAGTTGGACATTTTGTTGGATCTCTAATGCCATTGAAGGGAATTTCCGAGATACTGAAGCGCCAAAATCATAAGATTTACTTTCACACGGACGCGGCAGAAATGTACGCCAAAATGCCTCTGGATGTCGAAGAGCTGGGCTTGGATCTCGTCAGTGTTAGTGGGCATAAATTTCACGGTCCAAAAGGTGTAGGATTCCTGTATATCAGAAAAGGAACAAAGATAGAACCGATCATGTATGGGGCAGAATCTTTTGACAAAAGAAGGCCCGGTGGGGAAAACGTTCCAGGAATCATGGGAATGAAAAAAGCTGCGGAGATATCTCTTAAAGATATGAAGGATAATTTTTCAAAGCTCAGAGAACTCCAGCGTTATTTCATAGAAAGGGTTGAATCAGAAATAGACGATGTTGTTTTGAATGGACCAAGAGATGATAAAAGAAGCCCGTACAATGTGAATATGAGTTTTTCTTTCATAGAAGGTGAAGCGATAAGCCTCGCTTTGAGCCTTGAAGGTGTCGAAGTAGCTACCGGATCTGCTTGTGCATCTGAGCAACTGAAACCGAACTACGCCATTCTGGCTATAGGTGGTGATCATGAGCGCGCTCACGGTTCGATAAGGTTCACCTTCAGTAGATTCACAACGAAGGAAGAAATCGACTACACCGTGGACAAACTCAAAGGTGTTGTGAAATGGCTTAGAAATATCAGTCCACTGAGTTCGAAGAATTCGGGGAGATGATGAGATGTTGAAGTACACTCAACTGGTGCTGGATCATTTCAAGAATCCCAGAAATCTTGGCAGGATTGAAAATCCAGATGCTGAAGCCACCGAAGGCAGTATCGCGTGCGGTGATATGATGACAGTCTATCTGAAGGTTGATAAAGACAGGATTGTGGATATAAAATTTGAATCTTATGGATGCGCGGCGAACATAGCAACAGCTTCCATGATGACAGAGGTTGTCAAAGGACTTACACTCAGTGAAGCTCGAAATCTTGACTGGAAAGATATTGTGGAGAAACTGGGAGGATTACCGGAAGTGAAGTATCACTGCAGTAACCTTGCGGTTGATACCTTGAGAAAGGCAATTGACAGTTACAACAAAGGTAAGCCAAAAGAAAAGCGAGAGTGATAATATGGAAGTCTATCTTGATCACGCCGCGACGACAAAAGTTTTTGATGAAGTAGCCAAGGCGGTTTCCGATGTTTTCACTGTGAATTATGGTAACGCTTCAAGCCTTCACTCCTTTGGGCAGATCGCGAGGAATGCTTACGAATCTGCAAGAGAGGCAATCGCAAAGATCATCGCTGTGAGTCCACAAGAGATATTCTTCACTTCTGGAGGAACGGAATCTGACAATATCGCGATTCTCGGCTTTCTGAAGAAAAACTTTCCCGATGGCGGTCATTTGATAACAACACAAATCGAGCATCCAGCTGTGCTTGAAGTGATGAAAGAACTGGAAAAGCGCGGATACGATGTGACATATCTTGCTCCTGACTCCGATGGACGTGTTTCACCCAAAGACTTCAAAAAGGCTATACGGAAAGACACGATTCTGGCTTCTATTATGTGGGTTAACAATGAAACAGGTATGGAACAACCTATAGAAGAGATATCAAAAATAGCTAAGGAAAACAGAATAACTTTACACAGCGACGCGGTTCAAGCTGTGGGAAAGCTGAAGATAAACGCCTCTTTGGTAGATATGTTGTCTGCCTCAGGTCACAAGTTTTATGCACCAAAGGGTTGCGGTTTTTTGTACGTGAAAAGCGGTGTACAAATCAGCCCCGTGATGCTTGGAGGTGGGCATGAAAGGGGCTTGCGAAGTGGAACAGAAAATGTTCCAGGAGCCGTTGGCATGGCGACTGCTCTTAAGCTCATATATGACAATTACAGTGATTGGAGAAATAAGATAGAGTCTCTAAAAGAGAGAATCCTTGACAAAATTTATTCTATTCCCAACAGTCACATCAACGGGCGAGATGCGGTTTTCTCGCACGTAAACGTGTCGTTCAAAGACGTGAGTGGCGAGGCGCTTGCCACAGCTTTGGACTTGAGGGGTATAGCGGTGTCAACGGCATCTGCGTGTTCTTCGCATCATGGCTCTGTTAAGTCCCATGTTCTTCAGGCGATGAGGCTCGATGATTGGATTGTCAATGGAGCAATACGTATTTCACTTGGATATGATAACACTGAAAATGAAATTGATTATTTCTTAGAAGTGCTCGATGAGGAGATTCACAGACTCAGAAACATCTCTCAGGGGTGATCACTTTTAATGTATTCAAAACGATTTAGAGAGCTTTTCATGCATCCAAAGCACGCTGTTGAGATCGATTATACTCATACAGCAGAAGCTATCTACAAGAGACACGATGACAGAGTCAGGATTTTTCTGAGAATTTCCGATTATATCGTGAAAGACGCATCCTTCAAAGCTTCCGGATGTCCTCGTGTTATAGCGGCCTCTGAAGCGTTGTGTCGTCTTTTGATCAATGTGGATGTTGAAACAGCGATGAATCTCAATGAAGAGCACATAAGAGAGGAAATGGATTTTCATGATAAAAACTTCGAATGCGTGAGAACTCCATTAATTGCCTTGAAAAAGGCGCTCTCAGAATTTGCTGAAAGGTGACACTCGTTGTCTGTTCCCTTATTGGGCTTTCTCTTAAGTGCTGCGGCGGGAAGTGCAACCGGCATCGGTGCGGTTCCTTTCTTGTTTCTCAAGAAAAGTATTAGCCAGAGGAGCATAAACTCTGCTCTTGGTTTTGCCGCGGGGGTAATGCTTGCTGCCAGCGCGTTCAGTCTTGTTGTCCCATCAATGGAAATGGGTGGTCCGTGGCGGTTCATCGTGGGTTTCCTGCTTGGGGGAGTGGCGGTCGATCTTGCCGATAGATTCATACCTCATGAACATTTCATAAAGGGTCACGAGGGTCTTGATTCAAAACGTTTGAAAGCCATATGGCTTTTTGTCATTGCCATAACAATTCATAATTTTCCGGAAGGCGTGGCAGTTGGCGTTGGAGCGTTTACTCCAAATTCGTACTCAATAGCACTTGCGATAGGTATACAGAACATACCCGAAGGCATGGCTGTGGCTGCTTCGTTGCTTAACATAGGCTATTCTCCCATCAAAGCCTTTTTTGTTGCTCTTCTCACAGGAATGGTGGAGATCTTGGGTGGTCTTACCGGAGTCATGGTAATGTCGATATCAACAAAAGTTTTGCCTTACATGATGTCCCTCGCCGCTGGAGCCATGATATTTGTAATAAGCGATGAGGTGGTAGCTGAAACTCACACAGGGGGGAATGAGCGGTTGTCCACATATTTCCTGCTCACTGGATTTGCTTTGATGGCGGTTTTGGACCTCGTCATGGGATGACGCTTTTCAGTAGCAGAGCTATTCCCAAAAGTGATCCCAGGACAATCCCAGTAGCGATGTCCCTTTTGATAGCTGATGAAAATTGCTGCGATTCGCTTACCGTAACATATGGCTTGATGGTCTTGTAATGCATCTCTTTGGTTTCAAGGTTTACTTCTATGAGGAAGACAGAGTCACTGTAACAAGAACCTTCAAATAGCACTCTACTGCCCTCTGTGGTGACTTCAGGTCCTCTGTGGTCATGACCACTCAGAATCAGATCCACCTGGGGAAATCGTTTGAGAATTTCCAGATCAAGCTCATGCTGAAGATGGTTCAAGCATATAATGAAATCTACTAAAGGCATCTCATGTAAAGCTCTTTCAAGAGCTTCTAAAGGGTCTGTCGGCATCTTTCCATAGTGTTCGACCTGGTTGGCAAGATGTTGAGAAGTTGTCAAACCTACCACTGCTATTCGTTTTCCCTCTCTTTCGAAGATTCTAAAACTCGGCAAGTTCGGTACATTTGCTCCTATCAAAGCTTTATTGGAAGCTTTGTAATTTTCAAGCCACGCACTGCCAAAATAGAATTCGTGGTTACCCAAAACCATGGCATCGTACTTTGCTGAGCTTAGATATCTCAGTGTTTCGTTTCTGGAGTCGGCGAAGAAAGGAACTTGCACTTTTGAATCGAACAGATCTCCTGCGTCTAAAAACAGGGCATCTTCAAGTTCCATATTTCTGGCAAAATCCCTTATGTTCATCGGACCATAGGCAAAGCCCTGTGGGTCAAAAGAGAACAAATGTTCATGGATATCTGTTGTGAAAATTATTGTCAGTGGACAGCAAACTGCGGTAATCAGAAGGAAAAGAAAAACGATAAACCGCAAGCTTTTCCACCTCCTAAATTCATTGAAGCGATCATACCTACGCGCCAGAGTCTGACCTGAGCTATGAGTTTTGTCGTAATCTCGTAGCTTTTTCCTATGCTAATAATGAAACCAGTATTGATGTACTCATCTGGCAGGATACCATATGTTTCAAAAAGTGAGGCAACACGAACATTTTCATCTTTTCCAAAGGAGAAGCTCAAAGAAAGGTGATTAAAAGCCAGAAAAGGTTTTCTGTCTTGAATGTAAAATTTCACAGTCTGAGGAGAAATAGAAATGCTCGTTTCAAGAGTCGATATAGTGAAGAGCCTGAAGTGTGCGGCAATTTCTTTTTGTCCAAAGTTAACCATTAGGTTGTCTTTCAACCGCACAACTAACTTGCTGCCGCTTTCAGAAGACCAGATGTACGAAGCAGCTTCTCCCACAGGAACATATCCGAATTCAGGTTCTGAAAGCACATTTGCCAAAAGCAAGGACCCGTACAGAATTGAAAAGATTATTACCAGTGTTCTCATGCTTTTCGCCCTTCTGATTTTACCATCTATGATGATAGAATAGTTCTGAAAACTACCACGAATCAGGAGGGCTTATTTATGAACAAGGAAATTGACAGAATAGTCATTTCTCTCAAGGATGAAATGCTTCAGGCGGCATCGAAACTGATACAAATCCGATCAGTGGAAGATCCATCTACTTCGAGTTCTGACAAACCTTTTGGAGAAGGAGTATCTGAAGCACTGGAATTCACACTTCAGCTTGGTAAGAATCTGGGTTTTCAAGTGAAAAATGTTGATGGATACGCCGGTCATATCGAATACGGTGAAACTGGGAAACTCTTCGCAGTGTTGGGGCATCTCGATGTTGTTCCGGAAGGTACAGGATGGAGTGTGGAACCTTTTGGAGGAATCGTAAAAGATGGTTTTCTATGGGGGCGCGGTGCCGTAGATGACAAAGGTCCAACTGTAGCAGCGATCTTTGCGTTGAAAGCTGTTCGGGATTCTGGTCTGCCAATCAGCAATCGAGTACGAATTATCCTCGGTACCGATGAGGAATCTGGCTGGAAAGGAATAACTCACTATTTTGAAAAACAAGAGGCGCCAGAGTATGCCGTCACACCAGATGCAAATTTTCCAATCATTCACGCCGAGAAAGGCATAATCAGTTACAAAATCACCACAAAAAGACGTACGCAATGTTGTGGGGAAGTCAGTGTAAGAGAGCTAAGAGCCGGAACTGCTCCAAATGTCGTTCCAGAAGATGCTTATGCCAAATTGGAAGTTCGTGACAATGAAGTCTTACAACAGATAAAACGCTTTTCTCCAGAAAATAAGGCTCGTGTGTCTTTTACAGTGGAAAATGATGCGGTGCAAGTTCGAGTTAAGGGCAAATCGGCACATGGCTCGAAGCCAGAGCACGGAATAAATGCCGCGGCTGCGCTGATTGACCTGCTGAGCCAGTTGGACCTCAACGATAAGGGTTTAAAAGAATTTGTTTCAATTCTCAACTCCAAAGTAGGCTACGAAACAGATGGAAAATCACTGAGGATATCTGGTACAGATTGTGTTGCAGGGCCGCTAACAGTGAATTTGGGAACTGTGGCTATGGATGAAACACAGCTCACCGCAGTGGTGAACATAAGGTATCCTGTCTTTTACTCAGATCAAATGTTGAGCAACCAAATGAAGGAAGCTCTCAAACCTCTTCTTGTTCAGCCCATGGGTCACCTCAAACCCTTGTTCGTCTCACCGGACAGCGAGTTAATAAGGATCCTGAGTGAAGTCTACAGAGATGTCACCGGGCAGGAGGCGACTTTGTTGACAACTGGTGGTGGAACATACGCTCGTGCAGTGCCATGTGGGGTGGCATTTGGTCCAGTGTTTCCTGGAAAAGAGGAAACTGAACATCAACCTGATGAAAGAATTTCTGTAGACGATCTGGTTTTGATGGCTCGCATCTACGCTCAGCTCATCTACAGAATGCTTTCAAGATAGAGGTGATGCGATGCGGCGGTATGTTTTTGTAACACTGCTGATCATCAGCAGTGTCTCGTTCGGTAGTTCTTTGAATTTTGACTCTGACACCGGAGTAAGCTTTAACTTTGACATGGGACAATTCAACATCTTTGTGGGCTACAGATACAGTGGTTTTGACTACTTACTGAACTACAATAGCTGGGGTGTTCACACATTGGGGGGCGTTGATCCTTTCAATCAAGCCGGGTATCTACTTGCCGGTGCGTTTCTGAGCGTTGCCGATTTATATCTCGAGGGTGGGGTTGACCTCTCTGCCATGTCATCGCAAGAAACGACTGAGAATTTCATTGAACAGGGAGCTTTGAACTTTTACTTGAAAACTCTGTACAAATTGGAAAAGGTGAAAATGAGTCTTCTTATGAAAAAAACGCTTCTTAACTTCTACACGGACACCAGATACAACTTTACCTTTACTGTTCCACCCATGGATCTTGAACACCTTGGTGTAGCATTAGTGCCTTCTGTTATATTAACAGTTTTAGACGAGCCGCGCGTGGAGTTTGAAATAGGATACACCTTCAGAATGGCTTGGACAAAGTCTCTTCCATCTGCTTTGATAGATCTGAAAGGATTTAAAATAGGGATTTCTGTTGATCTTCCTTTTTGATCATTTTCATGAAATCCTCTTCGGAAATAATTTTTACACCTAACTCTTGAGCTTTGGATAGCTTGGATCCAGGTTTTTTTCCTACAAGCAGATAATCTGTATTTCTTGAAACTGAACTTGTAACAACACCGCCAAGAGATTCTATAAGCTCCTTTGCCTGATTTCGGCTCATGCTTTTCAACACGCCGCTCACGGCAAACCTAAGACCCGATAGATTTCCCTGTTTTGCGCTGTTTTCTGTTTCGAAAAGTCGAACACCGGCTTTTTTGAGCTTGCCGATCACTTCCTGAGTCTTTGGGTTTGAAAAGTATTCAACGACGTTTCGCGCTATCTCCGGTCCAATTCCTTCTATCTTTTGAAGAGTATCAAAATCAGCCTCTGCAAGAGAAAGCAGGTTCTTGAATTTTTCAGCGAGTATCTTAGCGGTTTTCTCACCTACAAGGGGAATTCCAAGACCTGCAATGAGTCTGGATAAGGGTGTGTCTTTTGCCTTTTCTATTTCCTTTAATAAGTTTGAAACCGTCTTGTTTCCAATGCCTGAACCCAATGAAAGTAAAGTGAAAGGGTCTAAGTGAAAGATATCTGCGATATCTGAAACAATCCCCGCGTCCACCATTCTGTTGATGAACTTGCTTCCCATTCCACGTATGTCCAGTGCACCGCGCGAAACAAATGTTTCAATAGCTCTTTTCAGTTTTGCCGGGCAGTGAGGATTCAGGCACCTTAAAGCGACTTCTTCTGAGTGGAGTTTTCCCACCTTTCCTCCACACACAGGACACTTCGACGGCGGCGATATTGTTTTCTCGGTGCCATTTCTTTTGTCCTTTATCACAGAAATGACCTGAGGGATGATTCCACCCGCTTTTTCAACGAAGACCCAATCTCCTATTTTAATATCTTTCTGCGAAATGTAGTCATAGTTGTGCAATGAAGCCCTTTTTACAAGTGTTCCATCTATTTCAGTCGGCTTCAACTCGGCTACAGGTGTCAGGACACCTGTTCTTCCCACCTGAACAGTTATATCAACGATTTGAGTAGTCACCTGTTCGGAAGGGAATTTAAAAGATATCGCCCATCTTGGAGACTTGCTGGTCTCACCGAGTAGTTTTTGATAATGAAAGTCATTAACCTTTACAACTGTGCCATCTACCCAGTAGTTTAAATTTTTCCTGTTTTCGGACCAGTGTTTCCAGTGCTCTATGGCTTCGTCGATACTCTCACATAGTTTCGAGTGTGGATTCACCTTGAAACCGATAGATTTCAACCACTGTAGTGTTTCCCACTGATTTGAAAGGCCGTATTCGCTCGCATCCACAACGTGATACAAAAATGAATCTAAGCGCCGTTTTGATACGATTTTTGGATCAAGCTGCCTCAGCGTTCCAGCCGTTGCGTTTCTTGGATTTGCAAAGGGCACTTCTCCATTTTCCTGTCTTTCTTTATTAATCCTCTTGAATTCACCCACTGGCATGAAAACTTCTCCTCTGACTTCCACATCTATGCGCTCTTTCAATCTGAGAGGAATGGATCTAACGGTTTTGATATTCTCAGTTATGTCGTCACCTCTTGTTCCGTCTCCTCTACTAATCCCGACTTTTAGAATACCCTTTTCGTATCTCAAAGCCACTGAAACGCCATCGATTTTGAGTTCCGATACGAACTTCACAGAATGAATACCAAGAGTTTTTTTCACCTTTCTGTCGAAATCTCGTATCTGGCTTTCACTGTAAGTGTTGTCAAGACTCAGCATCGCTTTTGAATGCCTAACGCTCTTGAACTGCTGTATCACGGTGCCTCCCACTCTTTGAGTGGGAGAGTTTGGTGTTACAAGAGACGGATACTTTTTCTCAAGCTGAATGAGTTCGCGTACAAGTCTATCGTACTCTTGATCCGATATGACGGGATCCGCAAGAACGTAATATCTGTAGTTGTGATATTCTATTTCTTTTCTGAGTTTTTCCGCTTTTTCGAGCACATCTTTGGGTATGCTCTTGCCGTTCACCGCTATCTACTCCACACAGAATGTGTTCAAGACTCTAACCAGTTCAGCAGCCGCAACTGGCGCGATACTCATGTACTTTTTTTCGAATTCCCGCATGGCATCAGAGCCACTTCTATCAACAATCGTTTTGATTGACATAAAATCCACATCGTTTTCAAGGCAAACTTTCGCCGCCGCGGCTGAGTCCATATCAATACACAGAGCTCCCGTTTCCCTGTATATGTTGTTGGCCAATTTGTCATCTGCAATGAAAGTGTCGGCAGAAGTTATGAGGCCAAACTTTGCGTTTGTTGATTCAGCAATTTTGTGAATCGATTCCTGGGGTGGCTTTATTCTTGATTTCACCGGGATATTTGTGTTCAGATCACATTCAGAGTACTCTGTTCCAGCAACAATGTCTCCAACACGAACATCTGGATCAAGAGCTCCCGCCATTCCAACTAAAAACACACATGAAACCTCAAATTTATCGATCAAAGCCTGCGTTAACATCGCAGTTTCGACCTTGCCGATGCAACCGTGAATCACAACAACCTCATTCCTTCCAATAACCCCTCTGACGATTCTCCTTTTGAGTAATTCGCCGATATCGAGAGTCAGTTGCATTGCCTTCAAAGCGGGTTTTACTTCATGCGGTAAGATGCCCATTATTCCTACCAAAGTACTCACCTCTGAGCATATTTTATCACTTTAGTTTTGTACAAGGATTTGACACAACAAAGGATTGTTTAGTATAATTAAGCAAAGTTTAGTTAAAATGGAGGACAACTTCATGATTCGCTTCATAACAATAGGTCAATCGCCAAGAACAGATATTGTGCCGGAACTTCTGTCAATAGTGGGTAAGCATGTTCCTTATGTTGAAGAAGGTTTACTTGATCATGTAGAAGATCCTTTCGTGTATGAACCTGTTTCAGAAGATGATCTCCTTGTCAGCAGGCTTAGAGATGGCAGGAGTGTTCGAATTTCTCACAAATGGGCGTCTGCCAAAATAAGGCAATACGACACTTCCTGGTTATCTGTTCTACTCTGCACAGCAGATTTTGAATCCAATGAGGTTGTTCTTCCTGGCAGAGTCGTGCGGTCTTTTTTTGAATCGTTACCGAGGTTCGAAAAGTTATTGGTGATAGTTCCGGATCCAAATCAGATACCTGTGATCTCCATGAAATGGAAACGCTTCGCAAGTAGTGTGGTGTGTCTTTCTCATTCGCCTTACGCTGATGAAAGCTTTCATTTTAATTCGCTTGATGACTATGATCTCATCTATCTCGATTGTATGGGTTACACGCTTAAACACGAAGAAGCACTTAGAGTGAGAACAACCACGGTGGTTCTATCAGCTAGGAAAATCCTTGGTAATTTTCTCCGGTGCTTACTGTGAAATCTTTAAAGGGGGTGTCAAAGGTGAAGAAACTGGTTGTCTTGCTATTTGTTTGTAGCGTTATATTGGGGTTTTCTGCTCCGAATTATGATTCTGTTATAAGAATTGGGAGCGATCAGAACCCAACAACGATGGATCCGGCCATGTATCAGGATTTAGCTTCATCTCAAGTTATGAGAAACGTGTTTGAAACCCTTGTCGCATATGATTCCGAAGTCAAAGAAATCAAACCGCTACTCGCCGAATCTTGGGAAGTGAGCTCAGATCTTAAAGAATGGACATTTCATCTTAGAAAAGGTGTTCACTTTCAAGAAGGTAAGTTTCAAGATGGTAGAGAGGTAACAGCTGAAGATGTCAAGTACAGCTTTGATAGGGAGATAGCTATATCTCCTATGGTAAGGCTTTACATGGTTGATCGCGTGGAAGTAGTTGATACCTATACTGTAAAAATCATTCTTAAATACCCGTATGCTCCTTTTCTGACGGTTTTAACGGATATTGGAGCAGCTATTGTGCCCAAAGAAGAATGTGAAGGGTGGGGAGAACAATTCACTCTGCACCCTGTTGGATCAGGACCATTCATCATGACAGAGTGGGTTAAAGATGATCATATGACATTTGTGCGGAACGAAGATTACTGGGGTGAGAAGCCTTATATTAAGCGAGCTATTTACAAATTTATTCCTGACAAATCGGTGCTTTCCCTTGCGTTGTTAAGTGGAGAAGTTGATATAACAAGCGATGTGCTCGATCAAGATGTTCCTAAGCTTGAATCTAATCCCAATGTTGAAGCTCGTATGGTTGGAGGGTGTAATGTCTACGCAGTTTATATGAATTCCATGAAAGGTCCAACTGCAGATAAACGGGTAAGAGAAGCTATATTCCGGGCAATCGACGTTGAGCAGTTGGTAAAGGTTATATTCCCAAATGGAACTGCTGAGGCAGCTTATGGTCCAATTCCAACTGGTTCCTGGGCATACAATCCAAAGGTGAAGGATTTCTACGCGAATTACAATCCTAACCGTGCCAAAGAACTTTTAAAAGAAGCCGGATACGACAGCTTAAAACTGACAATATACACACCGGAAGATCCCAATAGGCGCAAAGCCGCTGTCATAATCCAATCTATGTTGAAGAAAATCGGCATCGAACTCGAGGTCAAGTCTTTGGAATGGGGTGCGTTTACCTCGGTAACATCGCAAGGTGAGGCGGACATGTATACAATAGGATGGACGTGGTATCCAGATCCCGAGTTCTTCATATTTTACATGTTTCATTCCTCTCGGAAGGGAACTTATGGTAATGGTGGGGGATATAACAATCCCGAGGTGGACAAGTACATAGAATTGGGTGAATCCTCAGTTGATCGAAACCAGAGAATCGAGTACTACAGGAAAGCAGAAGAGCTTATAATGAAGGATCTCTGCTACTTCCCGATGTGGCATAAGATGGTTGTCATGGGTGTCAACAAGAAAGTTAGGGGTTTCGAGGTTTCTCCAGACATGACTATCAGACTATATGCCCCTGGAACAAATGTATGGGTAGAAGAGTAAAGTGCCGGCCAAAGACAGCGAAAGCTGTCTTTGGCCTTCAATTCAGGGAGTGATTTAGTGGCCAAGTATTTTGTCAAGAGGGTAGTACAAGTCATTCCTACGCTTCTCTTTGTTTTGGTAACAGTGTTTCTGATAATGAAAATGATTCCGGGCGATCCCGCTATGGTTCTACTTGGACCTGAAGCCCGTGCTGAGGACGTTGCGAGGTTTCGTAGCCAGCTCGGTTTGGATAAACCCGTTCCTGTTCAGTTTTTTCTGTATTTGAAGAGTGTTCTAAGCGGAAATTTAGGTAGATCTTTGATATACAAACAAGATGTTTTATCTCTCATTATAGAAAGGTTTCCAACTACACTTGTATTGAGTGTTTCTGCGCTTTTCATAGCTGTGGTCATAGGCATACCGTTTGGGATACTTGCAGCCACGAAGCATAACACGATTACAGATTTAATCATTACGACTCTTGCTCTCATTGGAATATCCATTCCCATTTTCTGGTTTGGCATGATGCTCATAATTCTTTTTTCTCTCAAACTCGGTTGGCTTCCAGCGGTAGGACTTGGAAGTATAAGGAATGGATTGTGGGACGTTGTGAGTCATTTGATTCTTCCGTCTTTAGCACTGGGACTTTTGTCGATAGGTACCATTGCCCGATTTACCCGATCAAGTATGCTTGAGGTTTTGAGACAGGATTACATTAGGACGGCTCGTGCCAAAGGCTTGAAAAAACCACTCGTGCTTTATCGGCATGCTCTGAGAAACGCCTTGATTCCGGTAATCACTGTTATAGGACTTCAATTAGGAAATTTGCTCGCTGGAGCGGTTCTCACAGAAACTGTCTTTGCTCTTCCGGGTCTTGGAAAATTGATGGTTGATGGGATATTCAGAAGAGATTACCTCCTTGTGCAAGGAGAGGTTTTGTTTATAGCTGTTTTATACATTTTCGTGAACCTGTTAGTCGATATCACTTACGCGTTTGTCAATCCAAGGATTAGACAGAGTTACAGAGGTGTTTGACTGTGAAAGTGAAACTTTTCAAATCAAGATTTTTTCGGAGCAAGCAAATTGTTGCGGGTATGCTGATAGTACTGGTCAACGTATTCATGGCACTTTTCGCACCACTGATAAGCACTTATTCGGTAGATGATATGGACTTTCTCAATATCTTTGCCCATCCCGGTGAAGGAGGCCACATACTTGGTAGCGATGATTATGGAAGAGATATCTACTCGCGGCTCGTGTATGGAAGCAGAATATCTCTTCTTGTTGGCGTGGTTGCGGTTGGTATAGGGTTGATCTTCGGTTCCGTGGTAGGCGTAATCTCGGGATATTTTGGTGGATTTGTTGATTCTCTGATCATGAGAATAATGGATGCTCTTCTATCCTTTCCCTATGTTCTACTTGCCATTGCGATGATGGCTGTTTTGGGAGCTGGGTTGTTCAATGCGATGCTTGCGATCGGAATTGTCATGATTCCGAGTTTTTCAAGAGTAGTCAGAAGTGCAGTGATAAACGTGAAGAATGAAGAGTTCATAACTGCCGCCAGATCCATGGGCGCTTCGCATATGTGGATAATTTTTCAACACGTGGTACCAAACATCTTCCCTGTTTTGATAATATACGCTTCTCTCAATTTTGCTGGTGCTGTGATAAGTGAAGCTACTCTCAGCTTCCTTGGGCTAGGGATTCAACCTCCGACTCCATCTTGGGGAAGTATGCTTGCGGAAGCCAAAAACTACCTTCAAACAGCTCCTCACATGGCTATATTTCCGGGTGTAGCAATACTCATAACATGTTTGGGATTCAATCTTCTTGGTGATGGGTTGAGAGATATTCTCGATCCAAGAATGCGATCTTAGGAGGGACAAAAATGAGAGAACGAATACTCAATTCGATAGACGTGATGTCGGGAGAGCTCATTTCGATTGCCAAATTGATCCACACTTGGGCAGAACTCTCGTTTGAAGAGAAAAAATCATCACAATTGCTCGCAAATTTTTTGGCAGATAATGGTTTCAAAGTTGAGAAGCCAATCGCGGGTCTCAGGACTGCTTTCAAGGCTGAATATGGTGAAGGTACTCCAAGGATAGCACTTCTCGCTGAATACGATGCTTTACCGGAGATAGGGCACGCCTGCGGTCACAACATGATAGGAACTATAAGCGCTGGCGCAGCTACTGCTTTGATAAAATCCCGGGTTTTGGAGAATATTCCCGGTACCGTTGTTATCTTTGGCTGTCCTGCTGAGGAACACGGTGCTGGAAAAAAACAGATCATCGATGCGGGTTGTTTTGAAGATATCGATGCTGCGATGATGATTCATCCCGCTTCAATGAGTACGGGTTTCGATATAGCATACGCTATAAAAGCCTTTACAGTAGAATTTTTTGGAAAATCCGCGCATGCTGCTGCGGATCCGCAATCGGGGATAAATGCGTTAGATGCGATGGTATTAGTATTCAATGCTTTGGCTTTCCTCCGACAGCAGCTTAGTGAAAAAGTCAGGGTTCACGGCATTATCACAAATGGTGGTCAATCTTTCAACACCATACCTGAATATACCCGGGCAGAAATAGGTCTCAGGGCATTCACTATGGCTGAAGTTGATGAACTCGAAACGAAGTTGCGAAAGATATGTGATGGCGCATGTAAAATGACAGGTTGTACATCGAAAGTGACTAAGAATGAGGAAATGCCTGAAGTGTATGTAAATGTTCCTTTGGCGAGAACTCTTGAAAAAAACTACAAGGAAGTGTTTGAAGAAGTAACAAATAGGACATACGAGCAAGGTGTGGGCTCTACAGATATGGGAGCGGTTACCCAAGTAGTACCGGCTATACACGCTTATATAAATATCACTGAAGGGAAGCCGATTTCAACGCACACTCGTGAGTTTGCCAAAGCGGCGAATTCAGAATATGGTTATGCAGCAATGATAAGAGCTACGAAGGCTTTGGCTTTGACTTGCTATGATATTCTCGCAAATAAAAGGTTGCTCACTGAGATTAAAGAGTACTTTGCATCAAGGAGGAGAGAGATTTGAGCGCCTTGCTTAGCGTGGAAAATCTCTCAGTTGAATTTTCATTACCAGAAGGGAACTTAAGAGCCCCTGATGGTGTTTCTTTCACCATAGATTCAAAGGAGTTTGTGGGTATTGTTGGTGAAAGCGGATCGGGAAAGAGTGTTACAGCGTTGGCGATAATGGGCTTGATTCCCAATCCGCCGGGGAAAATAGTTAACGGAAAGATCCTCTTTAACGGACGAGATATTGTGAGAAGCAAGAATCATCCTCGTGGACGGGAGATATCTATGGTTTTTCAAAACCCTTTGAACTCGTTGAATCCCAACCTCAAAATAGGTCGGCAGCTGACTGAAACACTTGAAGAACATTACGACTTGAAAAAAAATGAGGCTCACAGCAGAGTAGTTGAAACAATGAGAAAGCTTGGAATACCTGATCCAGAGACAATGATGAACAGGTATCCATTTGAATACAGTGGTGGAATGAGACAGCGAACCATGATAGCTATGGCAATGTTGTGCAGCCCCAAGCTACTTATAGCAGATGAGCCAACTACTGCGCTTGATGTGACAATTCAAGCGCAGATACTTCATCTTTTTCAGCAGTTGAGGGAGGATTCCGAAACTGCTGTGATGTTTATTACTCACGACTTAAGTGTTGTTTCCCAAATTGCTGACAAGGTAGTTGTAATGTATGCAGGAAAGATCGCTGAGATATCTCCAACAGAGCAAATATTTTCAACACCCTTCCATCCTTACACCGTGGGATTGCTCAATTCAATTCCGGGGAAAAAAAATCAAAAGAAGCGGACACTTGAAGCGATTCCAGGTAATGTTCCGAGTCTTATAGATCCACCAAGTGGCTGCAGATTTCATCCGCGTTGCGAAAAAAGAATGGATATCTGTACTCGAAAACATCCCCCCATTTTCAATGTGGACGGATCAATGGTATCGTGTTGGCTCTATCAGGAGGTAGGATTTTAGATATGTTCCTTGAAGTCAAAGGTCTATCGAAAGAGTTCCCAGTTGAATTCAGCCTACTGGGTAAACCAAAGAGATTTTTGAAAGCTCTGGTAGATGTGTCTTTTAGTGTGAAGAGGCGTGAAATATTCAGCATTGTGGGCGAAAGTGGATCGGGTAAATCCACAATTGCGAGAGTGATTTGTGGAATTTACAGCCCTTCGAGAGGACAAGTGCTTTTCAAAGACAGTCCATTGAACAACGATAGATTAAGAGAGATTCAGATGGTTTTTCAGGATCCTGACGCCTCTCTCGATCCTCGGAAAAAGGTCAAATTTCTAATAGAAGAGGGACTAAGAATTCATAGAATTGGAGAGAAATTGGAGAGAAATACCAAAGTTAGGGAAATTCTTTCCTCTGTTGGATTGGCTGAGGAAGTTCTTCATAAATATCCCCATGAACTTAGTGGTGGTCAGAAACAGCGTGTTGCCATTGCGAGATCGATTGTTCTTGAACCGCAGCTTTTGATCCTTGATGAGCCAACATCTGCCCTGGATGTTTCCGTTCAAGCGCAAATTCTCAATTTGCTGCTTGAACTTCAACAGAAGAACGATTTGACTTACATTTTCATAACACACGATTTGAAGCTCGTAACTCACCTATCGGACAACGTTATGGTTATGTATCTTGGACACGTTATGGAGATGGGACCAGCCGCAGATGTCATAGAAAATCCAATACATCCTTACACAAAGGCGTTGCTCAACTCTGTTCCTGAACCTGGTGTAAAGAAAATAACTGAGGCAATTTCAGGAGAAATGCCGAGTCCAATTGATCCTCCGCCTGGCTGTCCTTTTGTAACAAGATGTCCAGTAGCTTTCGATAAATGCAGGAGTAAGCCAGAACTTTGCGAGGTTGAAAACAGAGTGGTACGGTGTCATCTTTACAAATAAATGGGAGGTTTGTACTTATGCTCAAGCAGGTTATTCAAATTCAGGAGATATTGGAAAATCCCAATGTTACCGGAGCCGATGTTCAGGAGCTGTTTGAAAGTTATTCTTCTTCAACTTGCGAATATGAAACGCTCCTAAACGAAAAGGGGAGGACTGACATTGTACGAATAAACATCTCAGGTGAAAGTTCACAAGCGCCTGTTTTGGGTATCATTGGTCAATTAGGAGGAGTAGGTGCGCGTCCCGTGATGAGAGGTTTTGTCAGTGATGGTGATGGCGCGGTCGCTGCATTGGCAGCAGCTTTGAAAGTCGCTGAAATGAGAGAACATGGAGAAGAGCTGCCTGGTGATATCTATGTGGCTACCCACATTTGTCCAAGAGCGCCTGTCATACCACATGAACCGGTTCCGTTCATGGGTTCACCCATTGAAGTTAGAGAAGCACTGAACTACATGCTTAAGTCAAGAAAGATCGATGCCGTCCTTTCAATAGATACTACTAAAGGCAATCGTTTGATAAATGCAAGAGGTTTCGCTATCTCCCCCACTGTTCTTTCGGGATATATACTCAGAGTTTCAGAAGATCTCTTGGATATATACGAAAGAGTTGTCGGAATGGTGCCCAAGGTTTTACCCATTACAACCCAGGATATTACCCCTTACGGAAATGGGATTTACCACATCAACAGCATCATGCAGCCGTGCACAGTTCTTAAAGATATCCCTGTTGTCGGAGTGGCACTAACCACCGAAGTGCCAGTTGCCGGATGTGCTACTGGAGCCTCTCATGAAGTAGATGTAGAGTTGGCTGCTCGATTTGCAGTTGAGGTGGCTAAATATTTTGGATCAGGTGGCGTGAAGTTTTATAATAAGAAAGAATTTGATCTGCTCCATAGCCTTTATGGTAACTTGATGCATCTTGTTACTCCAAAAGAGGGAATGAGAGATGAGTGAACTTGACAATATTGGACAAAAGATAAAATTGCTACGAGAATCAAAAAAGATGACTCTTAGAGAACTTGCAAAGAGTTCTGGGGTAACACCCGGGCTCATAAGTCAAATAGAACATGGGAAAGTTTCTCCCTCTTTAAGCACTTTGAAAAGAATTCTTGATGCCCTGGGAGAAACAATTATCTCGCTGGTCGAACAAGATGTTGGAGAACAAGCACTGAGAGGCGTGGTTAGAAAAGAAAATCGCAGAAAGGTAGTCGTATCTCCGGGTCTTACCTACGAACTTCTTTCTTCGAAGAATAAAGCTTATTCTATGTTTATATCATACCTCGAACCTGGTTCGCAAAGCGGCAAAACTTTTTATGCACATGAAGGGTTAGAGTCTGGCATCATAATCAAAGGTTCGATCGAGATAATGCTTGGAAACAAAAAGGTTGTGTTGAAGGAAGGCGACAGCATTACTTATCCTTCCACAATACCTCATAGATGGCGAAATCCCGGCATTGAAACGGTGGTCGGAATTTGGGTAGTTAGTCCTCCCAGTTTTTGAACGGCTATGACTTAGGAATATGCAATTTTAGTGTGGAAAAGTTATGCTGGAGGGAAAAAGTCTTGTTTAGCTCAAATCTTTACACACTTAAAGCGGCACTCGATGCGGCGATGCTTAGGCAGAACGTGCACGCTCAGAACATAGCGAACGCAGAAACTCCCGGCTACAGGAGAAAATATGTTGTGTTTGAAGAGAACTTGCGGGAAGCCATGAAACTGCGCCTTTTAAGAACAAACGAAAAGCATATTACCTCAAAAATAGCTTTTCCCGTTCCTGAGGTACGCCAGGAAGAAGGTATTGCCTACAGGAATGATGAAAACGGTGTGGATATTGACTACGAAGTAGTCCAAATGGTTTCGAATGGTCTCAAGTATCAGGTAATGTCGAGGTTGATGTCTATGAGTTTTGAAAGATACAACACCGTGTTGAGAGGTGGCTGATGTTGAACGAATTTTTAACGATGACTGTCAGCGCAACAGGAATGACTGCACAGAGATTGCGTCTTGATGTAATAGCCAGCAATATTGCCAATTCTGAAACTACTCGAACACCGGAGGGTACGCCTTACAGGCGACGCATCTCAGTTTTCAGTGAGTACCTTTTGAAAAGCGGTGAAACCCGGAGCAGTGGAGTTAAAGTTTCTCGTATCGCTGAGGACACGTCTCCTTTTAGAGTGGTGTACGATCCATCTCATCCTGATGCTGATGAAAACGGTTACGTTCAACTGCCAAATGTCAATGTACTTCGAGAGATGATAGACTTAATAAATGCGCAGAGATCGTATGATGCAAACGTTTCCGCTTTCAACACCGTTAAGGCAATGATAAACAGTGCCCTTCAAATAGGGAGGGGATAAAGCTTGATTGAAAGGATATCTAACGTAAACCGTATTAACCAAATTCAGAATCAAACCAGCGATGGTGGAAAATCATCAGTTGACTTTGCGAAAATGCTCTCAGATGCTGTTGAAAAAGTCAATTCTCTTCAGAAAAATGCCGATCAAATGGCTAATGATTTTGCCCTTGGAAAGATAAGCAACATACACGACGTAATAATAGAAGCTGAAAAAGCTTCTGTTGCTCTAAAGCTCACTACAGAGGTTAGAGATAAAATTATCGAAGCTTACAGGGAAATTATGAGAATGCAACTCTGATAACTGGGTTGATCTGTGATTCCATGTGGAGAAACTCAAAAAGTCATAAGCCTGTCTTTACCAGATTTTTTGGCTATATCAAGGGCTTTTAAGGCTTTCTTTAGCAATATCTGAGCCGTGCTTCCATGTTCTGGATAAACTGCTATTCCTGCGCTCACGGTGATTCGAGGCTCACTTTCAATTTTCCTTACTTCTTCAAGAATCCTGCTGATGATATCAACTGCCTTGGTTTTTGAAACACCCTTCAGCAGTATGGCAAATTCCTCACCACCGTATCTGGCCGCCAGGTCAGATCTCCGAGTTCTGCTTCGAATCACATCCGCTATCCTTTCTATCACTCTGTCTCCAACATCATGACCAAATGTGGCGTTGATTTTTGTAATATCATCGATATCGATCAGAGCGACAGCAAACTGTTCGCCATTGTTTACCACATCTTCAAGTGCTCCTAAAAAGGCAGAGTGAGTTAGCAAGAACGTGTGAAGATCGTACGACTGCCTGACAAGATATGTCTGGAAGCTTTCTGAGTGTTCGAGTATCTTGTAAGCTTGATCGGCTATTAATTCAAGTATCTGTATGTCCTCAAATGAAGGCCTTTTGTTGTGCACAGGTGAATCAACAGATATGTAGCCCACCACATCGCCGAAATAGTTTCTGATAGGGACCAGTAACAGGTCGCCGGGTTTCCAGTTCTCTGCGTCGTTATGCATTCCATACTCTTCGATAAGAGGTGTGGAAACATACTCAACAGGCAACTGAATTGCATTTTCGGGTATGAAGTATGAGTTGCTCACTTTGAAGCGCTCTTGCATGAGCTCAAAAATATAACTCGCTGGAGGTGGAGTATTTTTCAACCTTTCAAACTCTTCTGTTTCAAGCCCGTGATGCGCTATTCTAACTATTTTCCCCTCATCCCTGTTGAGTAAATTTATCAGGATGTATCTGTATCCCGTCACTTCACTAATAGTTGCAGCAAGATTCGAAAGATTCTCTTCAAGCGAGCTCTGCTTAGATGTGTTGTTCACGAACTCTATAACCCTGGCGAGTTTTTCTCTGAAGTTTCTAATTCTTCCGTTCTCAATGGTAAGAAGAGAGATTCTTTCGTTTAGCTTTGTAAAGATATATACAAAGATGCCGGAGACGGGGAAGATGGTAAGAAAGACAACGCCATCAACAACATTTGCTTGAAGTATTCTCTTCACGGCTGCCGCGAGCATGGATAGCAAGAAGAACATCGAAGCAAGCTGAGAGTAATTTTTCCAATCCGTTTCATGAGTTTTGGAAAATGCCGCAAGAACATCTATTCCCATAATTATGGCATATAAAGCGGCGAAAGCAAGATATTCGTTGCCGATCGAAGAATAAAGCCATATCGCCAACGTGTACGTTAAGAAAAGAATTAAAGAACACATCAACCTTCTCCGAATGGATGTTTTTCCTATGTGAAACATGTATCCAAGCAACAGCGCGTAGGATACAGAATCACATCTGGCAACTAAGAGTAATGGCAGAGCAACCAGCAGCAATTTACTCAAGAATGCTTCCGGCTTTGTGCTGAAGAGCGAAGAGACTGCCCAGGCGTAAATGATTCCTGCAATAAATGTGCTGTCCATTTCAGGCTTCAAGAGAAAAAACGAGATTGCGACGCAGACTACCAAAACGATTATCAGGGCAGCGATTCTTAGATTTTCTTTAGTGGCCACTTTTGTTCATATCCCCCATCTGTTCTATTGAAAAGTGAAATGGAAATTCAACCCATTCACCAGTCAACGACGAAAGATACATTCCCAATACAATATCGACAGCTTTCCTACCTTCTTCACCAGTTATGCATGGCTCCTTATCTGCTTCAAGCGAGTTGAAGAAATCTCTGTAAAGGGCTATATGACCACTTCCGTACACTGTCTCAGGATCTGGTAGTTTCATGTAAGGATGTGTGTTTTCGTTCTCAAATCTCCATACCTCAATTCGGTTTACTGCCAGACCACCTATTTTCACAGTTCCTTTTTTCCCAAATATCGTGAGCACTTCTTCCAGGTTTTCTGGGAACGTATTTGAAGTTCCTTCAATCAATCCCACAGAACCGTTGTGAAACTCAACTATTCCCATGCCGAGATCCTCTGCTTCGATGTAGTTGTGATTCAGATTTTTGATCAAGCCCATGACTCTTCGGACCTTTCCTCCGAGCATCCATTGAAGCAGATCAATACCATGAGTGCACTGATTCATCAGAACGCCACCGTCTTCTTTCCAGGTGCCCCTCCACTTTGCCTGACGGTAGTAGCTTTCATTTCTATTCCATCTGACACTGATGACACCGTGAAATATCTGTCCGAATTCACCGGATTCTATTTTCTTTCTCAACTCTTGCACTGGAGGGTTAAACCTATTTTGGAAGCAAACTCCAAGTTTAAGATTTCTCGATCGCGCTGTATTTATCATATCGTTCATGTGGTGAGTACTCAGTGCCATTGGTTTCTCGACAAGAACACTCTTTCCATGACTCATAGCCAGCATGCTGATCTCATAGTGCGTTCCGCTTGGTGTTGCAACGATTACAGCGTCGATATCGTGCCTGTTGAAAATATGCCGAAAGCTCGTTGTGATCTCGGGTCTTCTCGCACCTCGAGATTCAAGAGTTTCGGCTATCCTCTCTGCGCGCTCTTTTATAACATCACAGACGGAAACAATCTCAACTTTCTCTGAATTGCTTAAAGCGGCATCTACATGTTTGCTCAGAGCGATTCTACCGCAACCTATAAGAGCTGTGCGAATTTTTGTCACTAAATCTTTTCCTCCACAATGCTGAGTATTCTCTGGGATGACCTTCCGTCTCCAAATGGATTTTCAAAAGACTCTGTGGTTCTGTTTATTGCTGCCACCATGGCGTTGTAGACGGATTCTCTTTCGGTGCCGCTTAGAACTCCACATCCATTTTCAATCAATTCTGGCCTCTCAGTTGTCTCACGTGCAACAACAACGAATTTTCCGAAAGAAGGTGCTTCTTCCTGAATTCCTCCCGAATCAGTAACAACAAAAAGGCAGTCATTCAAAAGTGATAGAAACTCCACATAGTTTACGGGTTCTATGAGCCTGACGTATTGGCATCCGTTTAGAATGTCACGTGCGATTTTTCGAACTCGAGGGTTCTTGTGTACGGGGAACACCACAGGTACGAGCTTCTCTTCAGCGAAAGATTTCACTGCCTGTAATATGTTTTCCATTCTGACACCTATGTTTTCCCTGCGATGGAGTGTCAGAAGGACGTAGTCGTTGAGATTTGTGATTCGCCTTTTTATTCTTGTGAGGTCTGCTTTACTGCGTATGAAATTCAATGCATCCACGACAGTGTTACCTACAACGAAAATTTTCTTAGAATCTATCCCCTCACTAATGAGGTTTTCTTTTGCTCTCTGGGTTGGTGCGAACAAGTAATCGGACAGGGTGTCGATAACCCTTCTGTTCATTTCTTCTGGAAACGGATCACGCAGGAATCCACTTCTCAGTCCCGCTTCTATGTGAGCGATTTTTACGCCAAGATGAAACGCGCAAATTGCCGCAGCCATCGCTGTTGTTGTGTCACCCTGTACAAAGAGAACATCGGGTTTTTCCTTTTCCATAATTGGATGGAGTTCTGATACCACTCTTGATGTGATACTGTTTAGAGTCTGATTGTGTGTCATGATGTTGAGGTCGTACCTCACTGAAAGCCCGAAAACCTCTAACATCATATCCATCATTTCCCTGTGCTGAGCAGTAGCTATCAAAAATGGTTCAAAGCTCGATTTCGTGAATTCCAAATAGACTGGTGCGATTTTTATCACTTCAGGACGTGTACCGAAAACAAAGCAGGTCTTCAAAATATCACCCTACTTCCACTGTGTACGTGTTGCCCCTCGAATCTATGGATACTTTCATAACGATGTTTTCCACTTCTATTTCATGAACCGCTTTTTCCTTTAAATCTGTGTACATGATCACTTTGGAATTTCCTCGAAGCTTTTCCAGAGGAGTTATGAGGATTCTTCCAAACCTCTTGAATAGATAACTGCTGAGGCCTTTGTACTTTCCCACAATAGAGATAGCTCCGTTCAGGAAGCATTTTTCAATCAAGGGGACCATTTCGTCTATAGAAGACATTTTTACTTCACCTTTTTCCATCTGACCAAAGCAAACCAGTTGGCCTGAAAGAGTGAGGGGAAAACTCCCTTCGGCTTTACTGTACATAAGCATTCTCTCAATTGCTTCGGGACTCAGAACAATTATCTTTCCCGAATATCTCAATTTGTCTCCAAGCTTCAGCTTTCTTATAACATTGACTGAAAAAGGGTAATTCAAAACTATCACTTCAGCACAGCTCCTTGAATTCGGGAGCCGTAGTGGCTCCTCATAGTGATTTTAGTGAATTATGTGCATAGTTGCTCGCTCGATGAACTGAATAAAGGGATTCATTACAAGTCGCATGATCCACAGCGCAACAAGAGCTAACATGAACAGAACACCATAGATCTCGTACTTTAGATACCACTCGGTGTACTCCTTTGGAAGCAGAGCTCCCAGAATCCTCGATCCATCAAGCGGTGGGATAGGAAAAAGCGAAAACAGCGCATAAGTCAGACTGTATTTTGCAGCTTTGCTCAATGTTTCAAAAACGTATCCATCACTGGCAGAAACACTTTTTGCAAGATAACCGTACACAAAAAAGCAAAGAATGTTTATCGTTGGTCCTATCAGGGAAACGAGAAGAAAAACTTTTCTCCCACCTTTAATGTTCCATGGTCTTATAGGAACAGGCCTTGACCATCCAAAATCCCACAACACGAATGTTATAGTTCCAATAGGATCGAGATGAACGAAAGGATTGAGAGTAACTCTGCCCACCTTGCGTGGTGTCGGATCTCCCAACGCCACCGCGATTCGTGCTTTTATGTATTCTCTTGGTAAAACAATCATGACAACAGCCAAGAAGCCTGTGACAGCCATTCCTATGACATACCTGATCCCTGTCCAGAGCATCTCAACACCTCAGCATATTTTAGCACAGCGTATCAGATAGATAGGCGTTTCTTAACTTTCGCCACGTGTCCTTTATTCGTTGAACTGTTTGAGCATCCATTCCATTCTCCCACCAAAACGGCAAAACACTGTTGTTTAGCAACAATGGATCTGTTTCCTCTGTTAGAAGATTTTGCTCTATTAAGCGCGTGTAGTCCTGTGTCCCCTTTATCGGTGTGTATTCATTGAGAGATACAGATATTCCCTCGTTTAAGCAAACCTTCATCGCTCTTTCAATGTCCTCGACAGACTGACCGGGCATGTTGATCATCACGTATGCCTGCACCTCACGAGGGGTGAAACCAGATTTACGAAGAATTCTTGCTGCCCTGACTACATCAGCATCAAAGACTTTGCCACCGGTTCTGATTTGCAAAGGACCTGATGTTTCATATCCCAGCCTCACCGTCTTGAATCCAGCTTCTCTCATTAGTTCTGCCACCTCTTCATCGATCAATCTTGCGTGTACCCCATTTGGCAAGTGAAATCTCGCAGAGATCTGCCGAGCGATTAATTCTTTGAGTAAGGGTTTGAAATGTCTTTCTGATTCCACAAGAATGGCATCGTCGAAGAAAACGATATCTTTCACAGGAAAGATGTTCACATATTTCTCAATGGTGTCTACTACTCTGACTGGCTCTCTTCTCTCGTAAGTCCAGAGTTTGGGAGAAATACAGTAACTGCACTTGTACGGACAACCTACAGAAGTTGTGAAGACAAGGTATCCAACCCTATCGTACATTTCGTACGCTGGATCGAGTTCTTGAAACCACTTTTTAAATGGCACTTCGGTGTGTTTTCTCTTTAGCTGAGAGACTACTTCACCCAGTTTAGCGAGATCGGAATCACGAAAGATCACGTCGGCTCCGGACTTCAGTTGCGCGTGTCTCGGAAGAATGCGTGCATACACACCTCCGAGAACTATGGGAACGTTGCCCAAAACATTTCTTATACTGTGTATCGTTGCCCTTACACCAGGATACCAGTACGTCATGGAGGAGGTAACAAAGACGATATCCGGTTTATCCAGATTCGCAAGTTTCCATTCAAGATACTCTTCTGGCGCTCCATAACGTTTGTAATTTCTGGGTATCTTTCGCAAGACTTCAGGTTTGTCTATTATCTTGCTTGGAAACTTACCGGTTCCATAATATTTGTCTTTTGGAACGCGAGTGAATTTTGGTAGGTCTTTATCATGTCTGTTCAAAAGATCAATCAGCTCGACTTCTATGCCCATCTTTTTCAGAGCCGCACCGACGTAAAGAAGACCGAGAGGTTTCAGCCAGAAATCGTATGCGGCGAAATCAAAGATCCACGGATTCACCAAGAGTGCACGCATTTTTCAAAAACGTATACATCCCCCTTAAAGTGAGATTTTGTTCGACTAAATCATATCTAATCAGTTTTTGGATGATCTTGCTTTGTCCTCCTGTGAGTATTACAATCGGGTCATTTCGAAGTGTTTCCTTCACTTCTTTCACAAGACCGTTCACGGCATAAGCGGTGCCTTTAACTATGCCAATCTTTATGTTGTCAGCAGTGTTTGAACCGATACATTTTAGAGGTGCGGATAGGTCTACCTGCGGCAGCTTCGCGGTCTTTTCGAAAAGAGAATGAGCGGAGGTCGTGAGTCCGGGCAGGATGGCACCACCTTTGTACGAACGTTTTTCTATGATATCAATGGTGATTGCTGTTCCGAAGTCGATTACTATGCAGTTTTCTGAAATCTGCGCGGCCGCAATGGCGTTTGCCACCCTGTCTGCACCAATTTCTGAGGGGTTGTCAACATCCCACTGTATTCCCGACGATTGGTCGGCTTGCACCCACACTACTGAAGTATTTGCATATTTCATGGCAAATTTACTGAAAACATGATTCAGAGATGGAACAACGGATGCCACTACCACATGTCTTATGTTTTCAATTTCGACCCTGTGGTAATTCAAGAGGGTACTCAAATGGCTGTACAGTTCATCTTCGGTTTCGTACCTTTGCGTGGCTAAACGCCACTTTACGAAATTGAGCCCATTTTCTGTTAATCCAGCAACTGTATGAGTGTTTCCCACATCGAATAGAAGAACCACTTTCGCCCACCCCCGCATTAGTAACTGTTGTAGCGGTTATAGATCTTCTCCATTCTAAAACTCCTCAATTCATTGAGGAGATACAGAATGGAACAAATTGAAAATCAATCATTTTCTAAT
>Ga0190349_1000101_pt1 | contig 30992 bp, 22 predicted proteins | sample 48721378_MG_FD_179798 | JGI IMG/M metagenome (GOLD analysis project Ga0190349, IMG submission 179798) | Hydrothermal vent microbial mat bacterial communities from Southern Trench, Guaymas Basin, Mexico - 4872-13-7-8_MG | ecosystem: Environmental > Aquatic > Marine > Hydrothermal vents >...
TCCCGGTTGATCTTTGACCCACAAGACACCTAATTGAGCCGGGGTCAATCCTGCTTCGCGAGCAAGCTTAGCAAATTTTCTACCCACTTCAATTCCTTTCCGGGTAACTCGTTCAGCATAAAAACCACCTCTTAAAGCCGCCCGTGAATCGGGTGGATACTCGTCCTCTTTTTCATAAACACCGGCTAAAACGCCCATGGCCAGGGGTGACCAAGTTAGAAGACCTAGTTTATATTTTTGGGCCATGGGAATTAATTCATTTTCTATTCTTCGGTCAAGTAAGTTGTATGGAGGTTCCTCAACTGCAAAACGAGCATATCCCTTTAATTCGCTAAGCAGAACCGCTTCCAGTACGGCCCACGCCGGAAAAGTTGAACAACCTACATAGCGGACTTTTCCTTGGCGAACAAGGTCAGTTAAGGCTCCTAGGGTTTCTTCAATATGAACAGTCACATCCTGGCGATGAATGAGGTAGAAATCAATGTAATCTGTTTGCAACCGTTTTAGAGAATTTTCGCAGGCTCGAATGAGATTTAATCGAGAAGGGCCTCCTTGATTAGGTCCCAACTCAGGCTCAACTTCATCGAGGGTCTTGCCTGGTATACGATGTCCATGGTTACATTTAGTCATAATTAATACCTCGTGACGGCGTCCCATCTTCTTTAACCAGCGGCCGATTACTTTTTCTCCTTCACCTTCAGCATAAGAATCACCGGTGTCAATCAGGTTAAATCCTGCCTCAAAAGCACGGTCTAAAATTTGATGGCAAATTTCCTCGGGAACTGGATCAGCAAAGCAATCCGTTCCCAAACATAATGGTGCTACTTCCACACCAGTTCGTCCAACAAACCTATATTCCATTATCTTGCCTCCTTTAAATTTTTTTTCTTATTCCATTATAAACCACTTAAAACTATTTTCTCTCTTTAATTTATTCAAGCTAATCTGGATGTTTGGAATTGGAAGTCAATTCTCATTAATTCAACACGAAATGATGAACCTCCTTATCTCTATGATCTTGCTTTCTTTGGTTATTTTCTTCTTTTCTCTTGCTTATCAAGATAATATTCTTTTTGACATCCCTCATCTTTCTTATTCTAGCAAATCTCTCCGCCACTTTTCATTCAATCTAATCTGTCTTTAATTCTACTCCTAAATTTAACAAGTTTCAATTAAAATCAATATTATTTAAAATAATTAAAAGTAATTACCCTGTGAATATTAATTTTTATCACTTCACCCAATCATTGTCGCTACCATATTTCGATCAAAGATATAATGAGTTTCCATAATTACCAAAAATAATTAATCATTTCTAATTCAACTCTAAGAATAATTTCTTTCTTCTCAAGAATAACGAGAAATAACAGTTTTAAAAGTCTGGGCCTAGATCATGGGGGCCAAAAAACGACGCTTTCAATGGAGCTTCAATCACCATCAATCTTCTAACTCATCTAACTGCTCCGCCCTTGGGCCTTTTGACCTAGTAATAAAAAAGGGGAGGAAACATTCCTCCCCTTTTTTTGCTCTCTCGATGAGATTAGAATTCTACTCGGAAAGCTAGACGGTAGGTGCGAGGACTTCGAATACCCCAGACATACTGGAATTGATATTCAGACCAAGGATTAAGACTAGTTTCATACTCAGTAATAGTGTCATCATTAAGAAGGTTAAAAACATCCACGAGAGCTCCAACGCGCAAATTACCTACTTGAAAATACTTTTCAAAACGAAGATCAACATTATGAATACCCGGGTAACGATACTGACCTCTTTCTTCGCCAAATATGTAGAGAACATCTTCGTAGGTTACTGGATCAGGTGCGATGTCGCGAGGTAAAGCCAAATTGGTAGTATAGGGACTACCGGAGGCATAACTATAGAAAACACCCATACTAATATCGACAATAGGAATATCAACCGCTCCAAATACCTTTATCAGGTGGGTAGGGTCAACTCCGAGTCGGCCTTCGGCATTAATCTGGTAATTGGGATCTGAAAATAGAGTCGAAGCTCCTAGCATATTACTTCGGTTTTCACCCCATTCTCCCCAGGTGTTATCTGAATTACCCCAAGCTCGACCCAGCGTGTAAGAAGCATTAAGCATCCAACCGTTGGAGTATCTTTTTTCAAACGTCAACTGTAAACCACGGTAGTTACGAGTAGGAGTAAAAGGAACTAAATTAGGATAGGCAGCTCCATAATCCTCACCAGCTTTAGGATTGGTCAATAGATACTGGTTCTCTCCCGGGTTTAGCCGCCGGTATACCGTATAGGTCTCTCCGAAATGGGGTCCCGGATAAGGGCAAGTCCAGGTTGTTTCTTCCCACATGCCAGTTAAGTTGATTCTATCTTGTAAATCATGATTAGTCCGATAGATAAAACTAGCTCCAAGCGAAATGTCTCGCCCCAACTGTCTCTCTAGCCCAACCACATAATTGCGCATAAAGGGAAACTTCAAGTCAGGATCAACACTATATTCTTTTTCCCAAACATCTTCCCAATCAAGAATCCACTGTTCGCCATAAGTTCCAGGAGGTAATTCTTCCCATTCTTCCAAGACTGGTCCCCAAATATATTCTCGGAAACCCCCTTGAGACTGGAGGCGCATAAACCACTGAACCATCAAACCATGATAGTATTTTCCATAATGGGCTTTGAGAATGGTGGTTTTATCACCTAACAAGTCAAAGGTTAGTCCAAGTCGTGGAGCCAAACCTAATTTAGGAGCCCAAGCTGCCCCTGATGTACCAGGAACATAGCCGCGCCAAAAATTAATCCTAACACCAGGATTTATGGTGAGGCGATCGTTAATTACCCAAGAATCTTGTATAAAACCAGCAAGGCGGGTATATTTAGGCCGGGCCTCTTCCCCATCCCATTCATCCATAATGTAAGGTTCACCATTATAATCCAGGTAATACCTGCCGCCGGGATAAGAATAAGAGACATGAACTTTGGAAAACTCAATTTCAGCCCCAAACTTAAAGTCATGATCACCTTTGATAAAATCCTGGGCATAATGAGACAAGGAAACATTGGTTTCTAACCGGAAGCTGGTGCGGTAATAAGTTTCGGGAAAGTTACCAGTTAAATACTCATTGGTTAATTCCAGGTGAGCAGGAGCACCATTTTCGTCTACTTCATTTTCTCCCCAATTATAAAAACCGCCTACTTTAACTTCCATCAAAGTTGAATCGGAAAACATATGCAAAGCGTAAGCATGGTAGTAAGTATCACGATGTGGTTCGTTGGTATTTGCTTCGGGAGCCATTAGAGGACTTGTACCGTAATTAAAAATTTTCGAAGGAATTACTTCCCCCACCAAAGAAATCCGGTCCCTAGGATTGGGTTGCCAAGTTAACTTTAGGGCAAAGCGGCCTCCTTTCCATGACTCAACGGGGCCGGTATAATCTTCAATATGATCTTTAGAGTAACCGTAGCGACCACTCAGGAAAAACCATAATTTATCCTTCATAAAAGGACCACCAAGATTAAAGTTGGCTTGGTAGGACTCAGGCCATGCTTTTCTCATGAGATAGGGATACTTTTCCCAGTTGGTACTATGAAAACTAGGGTGGCGCAAGAAAAGATTGGCCGTACCATGAAATTCATTACCGCCTGATTTCATTACTCCGCTTACTACTGCTCCACTAAAACCATCATATTCAGCCGGGGCTCCCACACCCAAAACATTAATTTCTTCTAACGAGTCATAATCGGGATCAAAAGCGCTTTCTCCTGCTTCTGGGTCATTAACAGAGACGCCATCAACTTGGTACTTGTTGGAATTACTAACCGGTGAACCATAAGTTGAACGATCGTAACTACCGGGGGCATAATCCAAGGCTCCGGTCATACTGCGGTTAGGCAATTTCTGGATAAATTCGGTTCGCATATTAGTTGTGGCCGTTTGTGAATCGCGCACATCAATAAGTGGTGCCTCGGCAGTTACCGTAACTTCCTCGGACAACTCGCTTACTTTAAGAACAAAATCAACCAATAATCTCTGTCCTAAACTAAGACGAATATCCGTTTTCTTTTGGGGCACAAAGCCCTGGAGTTGAGCTTGAACTTCATAAACTCCGGGAAGAAGAGCAGGAAACCTAAATTTTCCTTCGGCATCGGTAATATAGCTTCTTGGCCCACCAATCAGAGCGGGTGAAGAAATAGTCACTTCCACCCCAGGAAGAGGTTCACCATCTGTGGAAACCACTTTACCTGCAATCTCTGTTGTTTGAGCCTGCACAAAGAAGCTAGAGGAAAACAACAACACTAAAACCACCAGCATAACTTTAAATATCCGGGCCATTAAAACCTCCTTGAAATAATTTAAAATGAAGAAAAGCCTCCCCAGGAGAAAAAAAGAAAGGTTGTTTGTTTTTCCGGGGGAAGCGAAATAACTTAGACTGAGGACCTTGATGACTAAGAAGAGGAAAAAGGACTCCCTCTTCAGAACTCATAACTTCTTCCTTTGAAAAATCAACATTTATTTACTGTTAAATTTATAATTTATTTACTGTTTTTATACATATTTTTTTTTTGTTGTTTCTCACAATCCTATCCGTAAATAATTTTACGGATAACAATCGAATTTGTCAAGAAAATATAATTCTAAATTTAATGACCTTCGCCACGCAACATCTTCTGAGCATGGTCAAGGAGGGGCAATATCAGATAAGTACAAAGGCTCACTGCCTTGACTGAACCAGGAAAGTTAATGATAATTGTTTTGCCTCGCACCCCAGCATACCCCCGAGAAAGAACGGCAAACTTAGTCTCCCGGTAGGATTCAAACCGCAGCATCTCACTTATTCCTGGTAGCGCTCGCTCACAAACCTCTTGGGTAACCTCGGGGGTGACATCACGAGGGGAAAGTCCAGTCCCACCGGTGGTGAGAATGTAATCTTTATCCAGGTTATTCAAGAAGGCTTCTCTTACTTTTTCCTGCTCATCAGGCACTACCATCAACTCCACCCGGGCCTCAACATCACTATTCTCGATGATTTCTCTTATCTTCGGCCCGGAAAGATCCTCATATTCCCCTCGATAAGCCCGATCAGAAACGGTAATAACCAATATCTCCAGCATTGATCCGACCTCCTTTTATGACTCGAGCAAACACTCCTCTCTCAGGCATGATGCAGTATCCTACCGAATGATAAATAGCACAAGGAGCATGACATTCTTTCCCGATTTGAGTAACCTCAAGTTCTGCCTCACCAATAAAAATTTTTCCTCCGCAAGTCACCTGTGTCCAATCGATGCCGCGAGTGACTATGTTTTCCCCAAAAGCTCCAGGCTTAAGAGTTAAGCCCTTTTTCTCCATTTCTTCGATATCTTCCGCCGCCAGAAATGACACCTGACGGTGCCAATCACCAGCATGGGCATCACCTTTAAACCCGTAGTTATCCACCAACATAGCCTCGCCCACCGATATCTTTTGCACTCCTCTCTGAGAAGATATACAGATTGCTTCAATCTTAAACTTCATCTTTTTTCTTCTCCGTTAAATAAATATGCTCAATAACCATCTGTTTATCAACTGCCTTACACATATCATAAATAGTAAGAGCAGCCACGGCCACGGCCGTCAAGGCTTCCATTTCAACTCCTGTCTTTCCTTGGCAGATTACCCAAGATTTTATCTTGACTCCCTCGGCTTCCAGTTCAAAATCTACTCCGACCTGGTCCAGAACTATATTATGACAAAGAGGAATCAAGTCCGCTGTTTTTTTTGCTCCGCTAATCCCCGCTATCCTGGCCACCGCCAAAACGTCACCTTTTTTTAATTGACTAGCCTTAATCATCTCCATAGTTTGGGGGCTTAATTTAATCCTTCCTTCAGCTCGAGCCATCCGACGGCTTATCGGTTTAGAACTGACATCGACCATCTTGGCTTTCCCTTCTTGGGTAAGATGAGTAAACTTCATGTTAACCTCCTATCTCCCAATTGCCCCGATTAGAACATTTAGTTCCTCGATAAGGCTTTAATTTTACAGCCTTCTTCAAGCTTTCAGCCACATTTTCGAGATCAATTGGGATTTCTATATTAGAAAACAAACAAGGTTTTAACTTACCATCAGCCGTTAAACGAAGACGATTACACTCTTCACACCGGGGAGGTCGCTCGATTTGAAAATGGGAAGAACAGGTTTCATGATCGTCAAGCGAGTAATGATGAATTCTCTGGAGAATTAAATCATGGCGGCGGCAAAACTCTGCCATTTCATCCATTTCATCAGTGTTGAGGCCTGGAATAAGAACCATATTTATTTTGGTCCGCCTGAATCCTGCCTGGCGAGCTGCTTCAATTCCCCGCAACACTCGATTTAGATTCCCTCCCCGGGTGATCAAGCAATACCGATCCGGGCGAAGACTATCCAACGAGATATTTATTCTATCCAGCCCTGCTTCCCGTAAAGAAGAGGCATATTGTTCGAGTAAAATCCCATTAGTAGTAAGGGCTACCTCTTCTAAACCGGGAATCTTTTTTAATCTCTCCACCAAGGAAATAATTCCTTTTCTCACCAAAGGTTCTCCCCCTGTAAGCCGGATTTTGGTAATCCCTAATTTAACTCCTTCGGCCACCACTTGTTCAATTTCCTCATAAGAAATAATCTCTTCTGGTTTCCGCCAGTTAATTCCCTCCTCAGGCATACAATAGATACATCTTAAATTACATCGGTCAGTTACCGAAATACGGAGATAATTGATCCGGCGTTTAAATCGGTCGAACAACAACTTGGGTTCCTTGGCGAATAATTTTTTCTCCCCGAGGGAAGGAAATCAAGCCATTGGCCTGAGTTAAAGCATGGATATGGGCGGAACCATGATAAGGGAGGGGAAAAACTTTACCCTCTTGATAGCGGACCGGAACCCAGGCTTCCCTGGCCGCCTTTTTTCTCGTTAACTCCTGAGTTAATTCTCCGGGCAAGAGTAAAGGTCGATAGTCATGTCCCATCATCCGCCAGAGAAAAGGTTTAATAAATAACTCAAAAATAACAAAAGTTGACACTGGATTCCCGGGCACCCCGAAGATTACTTTTTCTCCTTTAGTTCCAAAGGCCGTTGGTTTGCCGGGCTTAATAGCCAGTTTATGAAAATGAATCTTGACTCCTAATTCTTGAAGGATAGTCGGCACATAATCGTAATCGCCAGCAGAAACCCCGCCCGAAATAAGGAGAACATCGCTAATTGATAATAATTCCGCCAGCTCAAAACGCAGCAAATCCTGGTCGTCAGCTACCCGACTTAGCTTCTTAACCACTACACCCAGCTGACGCACTTGCGCCGCCAGGGAAAAACTATTGCTGTCATATATTTGCTCTTCTGATCGCGGCTTTCCTGGAGGCACCAACTCAGAACCAGTGGCCAAAATTCCCACTTGGGGGCGACAATAAACTTTTACCCGCTCGAGACCCATCGACGCGAGGACAGCAACCTCCTGGGGACGTATTAATGTACCTCGGCTCAGAACAAGATCACCTTGACGTAAATCTTCTCCCTGAAAACAGAGGTTAGGGTTAGGATCTTCCCCAACAATTTTCATCCACCCCTCTTGCTCCACAGTTACTTCCCGCTTCACCACTCGGTTAGCGCCGCGAGGCACCATTCCCCCGGTCATGATCTTGGCACACTCACCAAACCTGATCTCTTTCTGGGGACGATAACCAGCCGGAATGGTCTCCACAATCTTAAACTTCTTGGAGCTATCCTCGGAATGGATAGCATAGCCATCCATGGCGGCCTTATTAAAGGGCGGCATATCTAAAGTAGAAAAGATATCTTCCGCCAGTACCCGCCCTAGACAATCTCCGCAAGGCACCTCTTCGGTGGCCGGAAAAACAGGTGTTTCTTTAAGAATTCGCTGCGCTTCTTCAACTGGAATCATCCGAACCTCCTTTTTTATTTTTACTTTTTCTTTTCCAGGCAACTTTTCTATCTACTCCTTAATTAACCTCTCTATTTTATGTTTTTTCCTATCAATAAACCTTAAAATATGCGTTTAATACTCATAGACTTTAACGGAAGTAGTTTTGAATGTAACATAGACTTCATCACCTATTTTCAACTGCATCTCCTGGAAAGACTGCGGGGTTATATCCACCGCCAAATCAACGCCGATATCAACAACCACCTCGGTCGTGGCTAAACGGGGAAAAATTTCCTTAATTTGCCCTCGAAAAGAGTTGCGAGCCGAGGAGCTGAACTTTCTTCGAGAAATAATTATCTCATTAGAATTAAGGACGCAATGTGCTCTTTCGGCCTCTTTGACCGTAGTCAAAATAGATACTCCGTTAATTTCAAAATAATGATTGGATATGCGGCCGGAAAAAACATTTTTATAGCCCAAAAAATTAGCCGCTTCTTTGGAGGCCGGAGAGCGGAAAATATCCTGGGGTGAACCAACCTGAATAATTTCTCCCTTAAAAAGAAGAGCGATTCTTTCTCCCAAGGCTAGCGCTTCCTCGAAATCATGAGTGACATGGATAAAGGTCTGCTGGTACTGACGATGAAGCCGGGCAAATAAATGCTGGATTTGGCGCCGAACTCGATGGTCGAGGGCAGCTGTTGGCTCATCAAGGAGAAGTATTTCTGGCTGAAGAATCAATGCGCGAGCTATGGCCACCCTTTGTTTTTCGCCTCCAGAAAGAGTAGTCACTGCTCGCTGAAGTAAGTGTTCAATCTCCAATTCAGTGGCTATTTTCTTTAATTTTGCCCTCTGCTCTTGAGGAGGAATTTTTCTCAGTTTTAAACCGTAGCCTATATTTTCTTGGACATTTAGATGGGGAAAAAGCATGTAATCCTGATAAATAAGGGCCACTTTCTCTGGCTTAATCCCTTCAACCCTGCCCTTATCCGGCTCAAGCAACCCCGCTAAAAGTTCGAGAAGAAGCGTTTTTCCCGCTCCACTGGGACCCAAAACCACAAAATATTCACCCGGGGAAATCTCTAAAGAGAGGTTTTTCAAACTAAAATCGGCAAAGTTCTTGGTCACTTCAATCAATCTAATCATTGTCTTCATTTCTAATCATTTTTTTTTGCCCGATTTCGATCGACTATAAGCCGAAGAACGATAATCACCACAAGGCTAACGATTAATAATAGAGCTGCTACCGGTATTGCTTCTTGTAATCCAAAATTCTGGAAACGCTCAAAGATTAAAACTGGTGCCGTCATCGGGTGATAAGCCAAAATGACGACTGCCCCAAATTCGGAAATACCTCGAGCCCACATCATAATTGACCCGGACAGGATTGACTTTTTAGCCAGGGGGAGAGCCACTGTCCAGAAAGCTTGAAAAGGTGAAGCTCCCAGAGTGCGGGCGGTATTTTCTAAGCGGACATCAACCAGCCGGAAGCCTTCTTTGGCCCCATTCACCAGAAAAGGTAAAGAAACAAACAACATGGCTAGGGTTATCCCCACCTCGGTACCGACCACCGTCAAGCCAGTGGCCCGGGTTAGGAGGGAATGGCGGCCCCAAACCAGAAGCAGAGCAATGCCGGCGGCCGTATGGGGAATAACCACCGGCAGGTCGATCAAACTTTCAATTACTTTTTTTCCCTTAAAATCCACCCGGGCTAGAAAATAGGCTAAGGGAACACCAAAAAAGAGGGCCAAAAGAGTAGCCCAAAGAGAAGCACGCAAGGTAAGAAAAATAGCCGAGCGGACTTCCGGCGCCTTGGTCACCTCCAACATTTGGCCTCCACCAGCTTCCCAGACCATCCGTAACACCGGCAAAGCCACAAATAAAACAAGCAAAAAACCAAGAAAACCAAAAACAGCCCTGAACCTCATCGGAGAACAGAATCCTCCTTTCTGGTTTCCTTAACCAAGGGCTGAAGGGATAATGGTAGGCGCTGGGGATAATCCACCCGGGGGGGAGTAAGCGGCTGGAGACCATTATCCCGAAGAATTGCCTGGCCTTCTTGACTAAGAATAAAGCCCACCATCCGCTCTGCCCAGCGGCGAGAAGGAGCCTGGCGGGGGATGGTCAATCCGTAGATCATCACTTGGCCCTGTTGAAGCAGAGTTTCCCCTGGTGCTTTTCCTCTTATCTCGACGCTAGCCTGGCGATAAAAATTATCATGGGCGGGGGAACCAAGATTTATTTCCGGGGGAAGGCGAAGGTAGGGGTAACCATGCTGGCGGGCCACACTTAAATAAATGAAAATGTAATCCAGCTCCCCGGCTTCCAAGAGGGCAAGGAGGTCGACTTCTTTCGGGCGGATATTGCGCGGGGGACAGGCCTGAATGAGTTTTTCCGCTAGACCAGGCTGCTGGTAATATTTCTCCGCTAGCTGCCAGACGAGCAAAGTCCGGTAGCCGCAGGGGTCGGAGTTGGGGTCAGAATGACCAAACTCTACTTGCGGCTGAAGGAGAGTGTCCATCCAGTTGTGGATGGTTAGGTTATTTGCTCCTGGGCTATCTGGTCGGTACATAAGGACTAATTCATTGGTGGCAAAACTAATGGTGTAATCAGCATACTCGGGTTGGAGAAAACGCGGAATTAAGGAAGCATCCGAGAGGGCCACTACATCAGCTGGGTAGTCTAAATCAATGATTTGTCGAACACAGGTCAAACTACCATGACTTTCCAGGAGAAGGCGAACTTGGGGATTTTTCTCTTCAAAGGCTTGGGCTACTTTTTTGAGGGGAACTGAAAGGGAGCCGGCATGGAGGAGGTGAAGGGTAGTTGTCGGCTGCGGCCGAGAACAGCGGGAAACAAAGACCAGAGAGAACGTGGCTAAAAAAATCAGCCCCTTTGATACTATTTTCGGGGAAGAGAAGGGTGAAGGAAGGGCTGGGGATGACTCTCCTGGCAGGAAGGGATTAGTTGATGAAGCTCGAGCTCCACGAATTAGCCAATTTAAAAATTTAATTGCTTTGGAGAAAAGAAAAATGCTATGAGGGCAAAAAATTTCCCAAATCACAACTAACTCCTTTCCTTTCCGGGAGGCTAAGCCGTTTCCCGCCTAACCCTTTCGGCTTCCGAGCCTGGCTCGAAGAGAGCTTTAGCTCCGAAAGCTCGGAGAATTAGTGTTTATTATATTCAAAGGAGCTGGCCACGTCAAAAAATATTATTCTTCTTATAAGAAGGGAAAAAAACTAATTTATTATGTCCCCGGCTTTTCATCCAAGTGCATTGACCAGATGTCGACAACTTTAAATCGCCTTTAGAAATCAGGTAAATATGTAAGCTGTCACCAATTTTTCCAATTTTTTTAAAAAGGTCACCTTGAATCGAGCCTTGTCTTGCGGAGCCCGTAAGCTTAGCGACCCGCTTATTTAGCTTTCCACTCCGGCCATACCGGCGCCTCAGCCTGGATATCTTTCCATATGCGGTCCATCTCGGCGGCCAATTCCTTGACCTTGCCCGGCATCTTGGAGGAAAGATCCTCAACCTGGCCCACGTCTTGTCTTAAGTCATACAACTCATAACTCACCGGGCCAGCGGTTTTGATCCAGTCCATCCAGAGCTGTTCGGAAGGTTTGGCGTTGAACCAGGCCAAAAGCACGTAATTCCCATGTCTCAGGGCGAGTGGCGGCACGAATTCGTATTCATGCAACGGCGCGCTCCAGCATACGGGTTTTTTGCGCCTCAAAGGCTTTCCCAACAGGGCAGGGACCACGCTCTCACCGTCGATGGTTCGATCCTCAGGCAAGGGAATTCCGACCAGCTCGCAGAGAGTGGGAAAAATATCGGTGCCGTTTATGAGCGCGTCGCTTACGGATCCTGCCGGGGTGTGTCCGGGCCAGCGGACAATCCCGGGCACTCGATGACCTCCCTCGTAGGTAAAGCGCTTCATTCCCCGCAGAGGTCCAGGCGTTCCGAAGCAGCGATCGCGGAGGGGATCGTCCCACTTACCCTTCGATTCCATGAAATTCACGGGATATTCAGGGCCGTTATCGGACGTGAAAAGAACCAGGGTGTCGTTCCGTAGTCCCATTTTGTCGACGGCCGCCATTAACCGGCCGAATGCCGCATCCAGCTGGGCCACGGTTCCGTAATAATATTTCTTATTCCCTTCAATATCTTTTTTCTCCGGGCGGGGCACACGGCCGTAGGCAATGGTATCTTCCAGCCGGTCCACTTCATCCTTGTCGAATCTTTGAGCATAAGAGGCAGGAGGATCAAGGGGAGTATGAGGTTCATGGCTGCAGACCAGGAGAAAGAAGGGATTTTCCGGTCGTTTGCGGTGCTTGAGCCAACTGATCGCCTCTTCAGTGACGAGGTCGCAGTACCAGCCTTTAAGCGGTCCTGTGGGTTTACCATTGCGGTAAAACTTCTTGGGATTCTCCGGCCCTTCGAAGGCGTTGAGGACCGTGCCGAACCAATGATCAAAACCGTGATCTCCGGGATCAGGCTGCCCCTTCTCCGGTCTGTCGAATTCGGTCAGGTGCCATTTGCCTACAAAGCAGGTGTCATAACCAACTTGCCTCAGTAAAGAAGCAATGGTGACTTCCTCCCGTCTCAGATGGGCTCCCCCTCCGAGAATGTAATAGAATCCAACGCGGTAGGGATGACGCCCGGTGAGCAGGGAGGCGCGAGATGGAGAACAAACCGTACCCGCGGCATGGAAGTCCGTGAACCGGATGCCTTCCGCCGCGAAACGGTCCACGTGGGGAGTGCGGTTTATGGGATTCCCGTAGCAGCCAAGATCTCCATAGCCTAAATCATCGGCCAAAAAGATGATGATGTTGGGGGGGCGCTGCTTTTTTCGGCAGGCCTGCAGGAGACCAAAGGAAGGAATGGCCGTAGCAGCAGCTCCGGCCAGGATCATCTTCACGAATTCCCTGCGGTTGACATTACTCATGGACTACCTCCTCTTGCATCCCGGCCAATAAAAGGGGTTTACCAGATCCTTGTTCAGCTTTTCGTTAGAAGCACTACCTTCTATTCAATTTCTATACAGTTCTGCCACACACCGTGGACATTGCAATAAGCAAGTGCGCAGAAAGCCCTGAATTCTCCAACAGGGAGCTGAAATCTGACATTGGGATTGCTGTAAGTAGGTGCAAAAGCCGCTCTGCCGAGATGAATTACCTGTCCATTTTTCTTTATGCCGTATAGTTCTATCCATACGATGTGGTGTTCCACCGTGTTGGGATGGGGAACATCTTTACCAACAACCACTCTCACAATATCCATTCCCTCTTTACGCCCCTTATCTATTTCAATTATCGGGACATGTTTCTCCTTTCCTTCAGCTTCTACACCTTTTAGGATATCTCTAAATTTCATTTTGTCTCCTCTTTTCATTGTTTTAATATTTGTTTTATATCTTCTTTAGGAGTACTGATAAGTCTTAAGTTATATTCTTCTTTTAAAACCTTGAGAATGTCATCATTTACCCAAGCAGGAAGTATGGGACCCAGAAATATCCCTTTTATTCCAAGCGCAAGAAGACCCCAAAGCACAGCCGCAGCTTTTTGCTCCATCCAGCTCAAGACTATGGCTAGCGGAAGTTCATTTACGCCCACGCCAAATAAGTCAGCAAGGGCCTCGGCAATTTCTATGGCAACAATTGAGTCATTGCATTGCCCCAAGTCTATCAATCTTGGGATACCTTCTATTTCACCAAGATTGTTATCCTGTAAACGAGCGACCGTTGGTTCCTTGCCGCACACACCTTTTACAGTGCAACCTGTTCCCCTTACAGTTTGGGAGCATTGATAACAAAACATATCCAATCTTTCTATCTCATTCATTTCTATCCCTCTTTTTAATGATATTTTGTTTCCTGTGTTTGGTCAAAATTTTTTTGCCAATCTGGCCAATGCTTGGAAACCTTCTTCCTTTTTCAATCCTATCATATCAACAAGTTCAAGTATCTCTACCTAGAGATTGGAAATCATCCCTGTAAGTTATTCTATCACCTTGCTTCCCCCATCCATATGACCCAGTGACTGATACGAATTTCAGTTTTGGTCTCAAGTTGTCTGAAATTCTCTATCAGTACATCTGTCATCATGGGCTCCATTGTATCTATTAATGCCGTTTTCTCGGTTGTTTTTATCAGATAAGAATTTTAACTTGTTCTATCTAGGAGCAGGATTAGTTCGTCAAGTAACCTTTTTTCCTAATCAATTGCTCCGACTGAGTAAATTTTTGGTTTTAAGTGTCTCGGGGCACTCCTTTTATTCCTCTTTTTCAAATTCATCTTTACTAACACCACATATTGGACACACCCAGTCTTCAGGCAGTTCTTCAAATGGTGTTCCAGGCTTAATCCCGGAATCTGGGTCGCCCTTCTCCGGATCATACACATATCCGCAAACTTTACATCTGTATTTAAATATGCTTCCAGCCTCCTTTTTGGGTTCTTCTTTAATATATGTTGGTGCAGTTTTAGGTGCTTTGCCTTGTTTCACTTCATGATAATAGGCGTAGGTCATTGGCTCTTCATCGTTAAGGAGTTCTGCTTCCAGCACTTTACCAATAAAAATGGTGTGAGTCCCAACATCAACCTCTTTAATTACTTCAGCTACCAAGTAGGCAACAGCATTATCTAAAACTATAGGAACACCAGCATCATCAACCTTATAATTTACATCTTTGAACTTATCTATCTCACGACCAGATTTAAACCCAAAATGTCCAATAAATTTCATCGACGTATCTTTTGATAGTATTGAAACGGCAAATATTCGACTTTCTTTAATAAATTGATGGGTAAGATTTTGTTTATTGATGCTTACTGCTATTGTTGGCTGCTCTGATGTAACTTGAAAAATAGTATTGGCAATCTGTCCATTAAATTTATTCTCTTTTCTGGAACTCACCACATATAAGCCATAACTTATCTTGTGCAAAGTTTTATAGTTCATTTCTTCACCTCCTTTCCATTTTTTGGCGCAAGTTTGCCCACGATTTCGCTTGAGGGTTCCAGTATAAAAAAGTCCTAAGCTACAGCGAAGGATTTGGTGAACCTGAAGAGCGAGCGTTTTATACCGCTTTGGGCAAAGTCGCCCGTTACTGTTCTTCTTTTAACTAACGTTTCATTCAGTCCAATCATTTTGACTATTCTTTTTCTTCGTAATCAAGAATATAATCGCCTGCCTCTCTGAATAAGTAAATCCTCCCCTTTCCACTTCCTCAATCAATTTTTCTGCTGAGCTAGTTGGATGTATCTCTTTGTCCCCATTTTCCCACTCAACCAACGTTGAGAACTATAAATCATAAAAAAAAAGATGTCAATGACGATCGGAAGTTGCTCATAGCGGTCAAAAAACCCCAGGAGAGTGCTGATGGTAAAATAAAGTACCCAAAAATGGCAAAGAAAAAGTTTTTTCAGCCTGACTTAGCTCAATAAATGATTGATGTAACCTTATAAGCAATTTTAGACCAAAGCCTAAATTTAAGATCTATCAACTACACCTTTTATTTAATCTTAACTTTTTCTAGAAGGGGGGCGCTTCGGCCTTCTTTCTTGTATCTTTCTAGCAATTTGGTCAACTTCTCGACAATTTCTGGATGAGCATCCCACAGATCGTTCTGCTCGTAGGGATCTTCTTCTAGGTTGTACAGTTGCCCCGGCGCACCCGGTTTAGGCGGCTTGCCAGCCGGTTCTACCCATCCGCCGGAAGTTTTATTATCTAATATAAGTTTCCACTTTTCTTGACGAATTGCAAAGGTCCCGTTTTCGGAATGCATAACCAAGGCTTCTCTAATTGGTTTCCCCATTTTTTCTCCCACTAGGGCAGGATAAATATTATAACTATCTTCTCCCGCATGAGGAGGAAGAGTTTCTCCCACCATTGAGGCGAAAGTAGCCATCAAATCTGTCAAACAGATCATTTCGTTATTGATTGTATTCGATTGGATACGGCCTGGCCAGCGGGCAATAAAAGGAACTCGATGTCCTCCCTCCCAAATATGAGATTTGTAACCTCTTAAGGGGCCAGCCGATTTATGGTCGTCAAGGCCTCTTCTCGGTCCATTGTCACTGGTGACGATGACTAACGTCTCTTCAGTTAATTTCAGCCCTTCTAAAGCATAGAGGATTTCTCCCACACACCAATCAACTAAGCAAACCAAATCCTCCCGTGAGCCAGCTTGACCTTTTCCCTTAACAAATTCTGGAGGTAACCAAGGTGCATGGGGAGAAGACAAAGGTAAATAGACAAAAAAGGGCTGATCAGGATTCTTTCGCTTCACCTCGCTCATGAATTCGATAGCTCTACGCGTAAAAGCAGTATCAACCTCTTCTAATACAAACCCAGGGGCAATCCAGCCGGGACGCGGTCGATAATCTGGATGTTTGGATTTATCAACAAAAATAGGCTTATTGGGGATGCCAATTGTGTAATTATTTTCGATAAAACTAAAAGGACCATCGATAGTAGAACAAGCCGCCGTAAAAAAAGCATAATCAAAACCAAGCTCAGTGGGTCCTCCATGGATAGGTTTAGTAAAATCAACATTCATGCCTTTGGCAGGGTCTCCATCTTGCCAGGAACCTTTCCACATTTTAGGGCCATCTTTCCAGGTGGGAACGAAACCATTCTGACGAGTCCATCCTAATCCTAAGTGCCACTTTCCAAAACAACCAGTAGCGTACCCATGTTTTTTTAGAAGAGAGGCAATTGTCATCCGCTGGGGTTCGATTAAAGGAGGGGTATAACCTCCGATCACTCCTCTTTTTAACCAAGTACGCCAGCAATAACGACCTGTCAAAAGGCCATACCTTGTAGGAGTACAAACGGCTGAAGGAGAATGAGCATCAGTAAAACGAACACCTTGTTCGGCTAAACGGTCCATATTGGGAGTGGGAATTTTAGAGGCAGGATTATAACATTTAACATCTCCATACCCCATATCATCCGCCAAAATAACAACTATATTTGGCAATTTCTCCGTGGTGCTCTTCTTAACTCCTTCGCAAGAAAAAGAGCTTAAGGATAAAGCCATCGACGAAAGACCTAGAGTTTTAATAAAATTTCTTCTTTTCATCACTTCCTCCTTTGGGGCGTTTAGTCATACTATTTACTCTTTCCTCGATCACATAATTATTAAGATGATGACCCTTTAACTAAAAGGTCATTCTCGCTTTGTCTATTTCTACCCAGAAGTTAACTGTATCACTCGGGGGGATGTTGATTCTAATTGAAGCCAAATAATAAGATCAGTGCCTTCCAGTCGATAGCGATATCCATATCGAAATTTTTTTCCTCGAGTTATTGACTTTCCATCTATCTTTAATTCAGGTTGAGCCTCTCCCCAATTCAATATAATCAAAGCTGGATTGTAAATAGGTGAGTCTTCCCGAGCTTTTATTTCTATTTCTAAAGAAAAGCCTGCCTCATTGCCCTGCCTCATGATTTTATAAGCTCGCTCACCTAAATCATAACCTAAGGAGGAAAATCCCTGTCCTTTGACCACTAATTGGGGAGCATTAAGCCAACTTTTAGCTATAAAGGCTAATTCATCTATTGATTTCTCGGTCAAACCATAAAGGCCATTCCACCAACACCTCCCTCCCTTCTCATGGACTGGAGGATCTGTTATCGGGAAACTCAGGAAATGAGATGGCCGATCAAAGGCTTGGGTAGTCCGACCATCACAGGGCATCTGACCTACTGGCCAATGATCACAGGCTCTACCACCTGACAACTCTTTAATATCTCGATTGAAGATATACATCTGTCCCCCTGGTTCAAAGATGATAAATGGCTTTTCCCTTGATTTAAAGTTAATGATTTGCATATTAAAGTTATGCGGTTCCCATTTATCTTTTACCTGGGGATTCTCAATAAAAGAAAATGTTCTGGTTTCTCCTTTCATATTGCTGACATAGGCAAAGTCAACATTGATGACATCTTTCTGGCGCTGACCTGGCTGAAGGAGAGGAAGAGTCTCCTGAAATTGCCGAGGCTTCCCTAAACTTCCTTTTTTCCACGACACATTGCGAATTCCCATTAGGTCAGGATAAATAAAATAATATTCATCTACCCAACAGGCCCATCCAGTCTTCTCGTCTTCTTTCCAGAGATGGTTATGGGAACTAACGGGAGCATACCGCCAATGAACCACGACACGGGCGGCAGTGTTTTCTATTATTCTTACGTGCGAATAACGACAATGGCGATCTTGCATGTGTTCAAAGCAACCTTCCTTATCTTCTTCCCCCACTCCCCACGCTTCGACACTCTGATCAGCCATCCACAGACCATTCTCAGTAACCCAGACAGGAGAGTATCTTGTGCCCCGCCAAAAGACAACGCGGGCAGCTGAATTATCAAAGCGGACGACTACATCGGGGTCAGGGCCAACCGGCCAGAGAGCATCCCATTCATCATAATATTTTAATTGACAATAATAAGCCCCAAAACGCCCGGGGCCGGGGGGGCCTGAGGGCATAATGCGAGGTGGTAAATCTGGAAGAACCTTTGGTTTATTCTCGGAATAATTTGCTTTAATTTGGCGGGGAGTTAAAGCTCGATTAAAAATCTTTACCTCATCAATAATCCCATCTAAGGAAAACCAGCCAGGAAGGGTTCCATGTTCGCGGTGAATGTAAGCGGGTTTTAACTTTTCATGATTCATCCCTATCCGCAACTCTACATTCGAAGCAAAGGAGATTTTGCCTTTTACTTTTAAGTTTCCCACCTGGCGATCGTTAAGATAAATGATTAATCCTTCAGAAGAATCGTAAACTCCGGCCACTTTAACCCATTTTCTGAGAGGGATAATAAAATCAGGTGAGATACACTCCTGCCACTTTCCATTTAAGGCCACCTGGAGGCTTAATTGACCTCGAGGGCCAACCGCAAAATAAAAGCCCGATTTCCCGGATTCATGCTGACTTAAAATTGGACACCAATTCCAGGGATAAGCTTCGAGGGCTAACCATGCTTCGAAAGTAAATTCATCTTCGAGTGGAGGAACATTTTTGGCGTCGCGGATGATACAAGTTGTGTATCCGTCTAATTTAATAGCTGAACCCGCCACTCCCCGGGTGGACTTGAAATTTCCTTCGATGACATCTTCAATTTCACCTATAGTGTCTAAGACTTTATTGGCTTTTAGCTTGTCGATCTGGTCGAACTTCCACCACGCTACCAAGCCTGGCTCTTGGGATAAAAGAGGGGGCCCAAACTCGCCTATCAGCACTAAAAATAAAGCCAAAGCAAAAATTTTCTTTCTTTTATTTCTGGCTTCTTTTTCCCTCATTAGCTTCTCCTTAAATATTTAATTCATAAACCTGAAATATTTAGTTCATAAACTTGTTCATTGGTTATGGCCCGATTCTTTAAAATTTATTGGGGTCATCGACGTTTATTTCTATTGTTTTTAGATTTTTTGAAACAGCCATTCTCAAGGCCTATTATCCTGTTTTTCTCCCTTCCGAGGAGGGAATTCTTACTCCAACTAGATAAAAACAAATCCAGGCCCAAAACATCTGTTTCGGTCTCCACTTTTGGTTGTTTAAAAACTATTTGGTTTACTTCTTTCTCCTAGAGAAAATATGTGAATATGCATTGTGTCCCAATTTTCCTAATGTCTCCATTTTCCCAATATCTTAGTCTCTCTTAATCTGGATCGCTTTCCCCTCATAGAAGACCACCTTATCTGGGCGCCGCTCAGACTCAACGCCAATTCCATGATTTTTTCGCACCCAAACTATTTTAAAGGTTCTTTTGGTGAGCATGCCGGGAAACTCTCCTTTTCGTTCTCCGATAGTCAGTGTTTGGTTTTTTTCATCCCATTTGATAGGAATAAGGGCATAAATTCCCTTTTCATAGTTGTAATTATCATTTTCATCTTCATAAAGCACAAATTCTGCATCTGCACCAGGATAGACCCTCAATTCAATCGGATCGGCCGGTTTTTCAGTGGCATATTGGATTTTGGGCCCCAGGGGAAGGATTGACCCAGCTTTAACATAGATAGGCATGATGTCGATCGGCACTTCTCTTTCCACCCATCGTCCGCCGGTCAACTTCTCGCCAGTCCAGAAATCAAACCAACCTTTGGCTTGGGGAAGATACAGACGCCATGTCTTTATTTCATCAGGGCTATATACTTCTTTGGGCATATCAGGCGTTGTCCAGGCGAGTTTCATCTGGGTGCCATGTTGGGCGTTAAAATAGTCGATTCTAAATTTATATCTTCTTCCTCCTTCTAGATTGACCTTGATTCTATGATTTCTCCCCCGTTGAGCTTGCCACGAATCGATCATTAACTTATTATCCAACCAAAATCGTACTCCATCATCACAGGTTATCCAAAATTCATATTCTCCTCCACCTTTGGTTTGAACTTCTCCCGTCCATCTGATGGAGTAACTCTTCTTATCAACACCTTCGGGCAGCTTGTTAATCCAGGTATTATACTTAACTATTTTTTGAGTTTGGGTGGCGACCAAACTCTCGAAATTTTGGCCGTTATAAAATTCAACAAGGACCCCACCTTTTTCCCCGTCCGGAGTATAGAGATACTCGGCAGGAATAATCTCATTGATATAATCTTCCCCATAATACATCTGCTTAGTAACCGGGTTGATCAGTAAAGCCGGGCCAAACATGAATTGATTGTCGATATTCAACACATTTTTATCGGCACTGAAGTCCATCGGTAAACCCCGCATAATTGTGTATCCCTCACTGGTAACCTTCCAAGCCAGGGAATAAATGTAAGGCAAGAGGCGATACCTTAAATGGTCATATTTAACCAAAGTATCATAAGCCCAGTAGCCAGGCTCTCCAAACCGCCAAATCTCTCGGGGAGTGTCTGTCCCATGAGAACGAAAAATCGGGCAAAATGCTCCATACTGGAACCAACGGACATACATTTCCTGATAACCAGGGTCTTTATAGCCTTCATCAAAATAGGCTCCATACTGGCGAACATAAAAAGCTCCAATATCGGTTGTCCAGTAGGGTATCCCTGAGAGGCAGAAGTTCAATCCGGCTGAAATCTGATTTCTAAAAACATCCCACCGAGCAACCACATCCCCTGACCAGGTCGCCGCCGCATATCTTTGTTGGCCCGCAAAAGCTGATCGAGTTAAAATAAACACCCGTTTATCTGATGTAACTGAGCGTTGACCTTCATATACGCCTTTAGTGGCCATTAAAGAATAGGTGTTAAGATAACGAGCTATACTCCCTAAAGCCGTCGAGCCAATTTGTTTAATGTGTTCCTCATTAGCTTCTCCCACTTCAGGTTCAGTAGAATCCATCCAGAAAGCGTCCACTCCTTTGGCGAAAAGCCCTTCATTGATGTATTTCCAGTAGAGTTGGCGAGCTTTTTCATTATAAGCATCATAGACTTTTCCCCCCGCTCTAACCACGGGATCGTAGAGCAGGCCACTTTTCTCCATTTCTTTGTAGATCTCAGTCTTAGGACCTAATACCGGCCAGATAGAAACCATAAAATGGACGTGATATTTATCGTGGAGCATTTTAATCATTTCGTCGGCTCGGGGATATCTTTCATCATCAAATTTCATAGCACTCCACTCCGATGCATCGCCCCAATACAGCCAATCTTGAATTATGTTATCGATCGGAATTTTTCTGCGGCGGTACTCTTTAACAACTTCAACCAACTCTTTGCCTGTCCGGTATCTTTCTTTTGATTGCCAGAAACCGAAAGCCCATTTGCCAAACAGAGGGGCTTGGCCGGTAGCTTCTCGGTAGCTCTTAATCACATCATCTAAATCTTTTCCGCTGATGAAATAATAATCGATAGTGTCACCAACTTCAGACCAAAAAAAAGTCCCATCCGGGCCATCATGAAACTTTGTCTTTGAATAGTTGTCCCATAAAATTCCATAATTATTGGTGGAGATTAAAAAGGGAACAGAAGCTATTTCATTTTCCTGGACCAAGAGAACATCCTGCCCCCGATAATTCATAACGCCTTCTTGGTGTTGGCCCAAACCATATACTCCTTCTTCAGCCGAGAGTTTAAAATTTTGTTGGGCATGATATGTTTCTTCACCCATCACTTGGGCTTTGGTCATTAGACGTGGACTTTGTTGATCTTCCTGCAAAAGAAGGTGTCCATCATGATCATAAAAACTTACCGCCCCATTCTTTTTATTAAGCAAAATAATTAATTTTTCGGTAGAAAGTTGAATCGCTTCTCCTTCGGACTCTAATTCAAATGGAACTGGCTTCCAACTTCGTTCCACTACTAAACTTTTCTTAAGTTGAAAGAGACCAGTAGGGTCAAAGATAACTCGAATAATTCGATCGGTACACACTCGAATTTTAAGGGCCCCTTCTTTTAGAGAAAAGATGATTCCATCATCAACCTTCTTTAGCTTAGATGTGGTGCAGGAGGAAATTATCAGGGTAATTATTGACATGATAATTACGAGGATTAAACCTTTTTCTAATTTCATTTCTCTCACCCCCGTTTAAATACTTTTAGATAAAATTTGGTCCATTGCCGTCTTCGAAAACTAGAAAGGCATCTGCTCTTTACCCACTATAATTTTCCAGACTTTCCGGACAAGCTAAAATATTGGCCCTGAAAGATCTTTAGTTTTCTCTCCTGTATTTCAGGAGGACTAGAAGGTATATAGCTCTGCTTTTTGACAGCCGAAAACATTTACGCCCTCATTGTTCACCCATAAACCCAGCTAAAAGGTAAAACATCCTCTTTTTACCTTTTTCATCTTCCCAGTCTTTCCAGTAAAAAAAATTTCTATTAGGCTCTTGACTTGGGGCACACATAGTTGTCCCCATTTTTAACCTTATCCTTTGGGTGTAAAAGAGATACTAACTGGATTATTTTTTTCAATCTTTAACCACACGACAAGATCAGTTTGATTAACCCGGCGGACAAATCCTACTCGGCATATTGGCGTTGAAGTTACATCTTGACCATCAACTTTGACCGAAACATCAAAATCTCCCCATCCTTTTACCACCAAAGCGGGATGATAGAGAGGTGACTCAGCGTTAGCTTCTAATTTGATTTCTAATTCAGCTGGAACTGCCTTCTCAGATTTACGAGTTATCACATAGCAACGTTGAGTCCGATCGTACCCTTGGCTTACATAGCCATTAGAGAGTAATTTTAAAGTTGGGGGCATCAGCCACGATCGAGCTAAAGGCACAATTGTTTCAACTGACTGTGAAGTGGCTCCATACATCCAGGCCCACCAATAATAATCTCCTTCACCTTTGTGGGACGGTGGGCCACCCCAGGCAAGAGAGAAATGGGAAGCCCGGTCTGGGGCCTGACAATACCGGCCATCAGAGGGAATCTGGGCTACTGGCCAATGATTCCACCACGGAAAATGAGGAGATTTTGATTGGCGATGTTCAATTCCAAAAATGGTAACTCGATTGCCGGTTTCAAAAACCTGAAAAGGTTTATACGTAGATTTCATATTGACCATTAAAATAACAGGCTTTTCTTCCGGCTTATTACCAAAATGGAGGTACTGATCTCCCTCTCTTACTCGCGGGGGGCCTTGACTCCAATCGTAGGTATGGGATTGGCCTTTGAGATTAGCCAGAGTGAGAGCTTTTAAATCCACCACTTCTTCCGGCCTCTGGCCGGGATGGCAAAGGACAATCACTTCTTCGGGCCCAAGAGGTCGCCCCTTGGTATGAAGAATAACTTTCCGGATGCCTACCTGGTCAGGATAAATGTAATAATATTCATCAACCCAATCTTCCCAACCGGTGATGGGATCTACCTGAGAATGATGACCATTGGCTGAAGTCGGGCAGTAACGCCAGTGAACTACTACTCGAGCCGCAGTGTTCTCAAAAATCCTCACGTGCGAAAAGCGACAGTGAGGATCAAGCATATGTTCAATACAACCGTCTTGCATGTTGAAATTTTCAATGCTCTGGTCAGCCATCCAGTGCATTTTGTCCATAACCCACACCGGGGAATATCTTGTTCCTCGCCAAAAAACCACTCTGACTGGAGAGTCGTCAAACTGAACCACAACATCAGGATCACTGGCTACGGGCCAGAGATTATCCCATTCAGGATAATAGCTCAAATGGGTATAACTAGCGCCGAATTTGCCGGGTCCCTCTGTACCTGAGGGCATTATCCGGGGAGAGAGATCAGGTTCTTCGCTTGGTTTTTCTTCCTGGAACATTTTAGCTATATCTTCAGGTAAGAAAGCCCCCTGGTAAATTTTCACTTCGTCCATAAGCCCGTCCAAAGAATACCAACAAGCTAGAGTGGCAAATGGTCGCACTGAATGGGAAGGTTCAATTTTTTGTCGATTCATCCCGAGGCGAAAGGGTTCTTTTTCGGCGATACGGAAAGAAGAATCAAGCTTCATCTCTTCTGCTTTCTGCCCATTAATATAGAGCTCAATCTTGTTCTTATTCCGGACGACAGCCGCCACGTGAGTCCACTGACGAAGAGGAATTTTGACTTTACTTTGGCAGACAATCCATCCTCTTCCTCCCAAATGCAAACCTAAATAACCTTGAGGACTTATGCCAAAATAAAACCCACTGCGGGGGGAATTAACCATAATGTCTTCCGGCCAAGTTCGATCATCTAAATTAGAATTGAGACTCGCCGTGTTTTCCTGAGCCACGATGGGGGCCCAATTCCAGGGATAGGCCCCTAACGCTAGCCAGGCACTTAAAGTAAAATCAGAATTTAGACGAGGCGCATTTTCTGGTGAATGAATAACACAGGTTGTAAAACCATCAAAGACAAGGGCTTGACCTTTTACTCCCTTCACTACCCGGTAGTGGCCCTGAATATAATCATCAACTTTACCAACAATCTCTAAAGTCTTTCCTTCTTTAACCTGGTCAAAATTCCACCAGGCAACTACGCGTGGTTGTTGGGCGTTTAAGAGAATAACCATTAAAAAAAGGACAAAAACACTACTCAAAATAATCTTGGCCTTCTTGACCATTTTTTCCTCCCTGGAGTGAATTAATTTACTTAACATTACTTTTATAAGAATTTAGTTTGTAGGTCACAATAATGGTTCATCCTCCTAGTTTGTGTCTGACATTTAATTTTCCTTTTACCTTTCCCTGAGAGATGAAAAAGAGGGACATATAGCCATTAATATGATAAGCCCAGCTAATACATCTCGCCTGCTTGTTCATCTTTTTCAGCTTAAAAACCTAGTCTCATCTATCAACAAAATAGTTAAAAAGTTTCTCAATCTATCTTTTTCATGTTTCAGGCAAACCACTTTTTTTTCCCATCAAATAGAATATCTCACTAATCTTATCTCAAGAAGTTGATGCCGATTCAGCTACAAGCTTGTATTTTTCTCCTTTTGAGGTTTCAAAGGAAACTACGCCTTCTTCTTCCTCCACCGGAATAATTTCATTTCCCCAGAAAACCTGAACCGGTGTCGCTGTTCTCACCCGGCACCTTTTTCCCAAATTAGAAGTGATGGTAACCTCCTTGAGGCAATTCTTTTCCCAGTAAATATCCAATTCAAATCCACCACGAGCCTTAATTCCCTTAATAAAACCAATGGACCAAGCCGAAGGAAGGGAAGGCAACAAATTTATCTCTCCTTCATGCGATTGAAGGAGCATTTCCATAATCGCTGCCGCTACTCCAAAACTCCCGTCAACTTGAAGCTCTTGGGAACATATGGAAAATAAACTATCACAAGTGTAATTTTGAATTGCATAAACAAAATTTTTTAAAGCTTTCTCGGGCTGATAAAGGCGAGCCCAGCAAGCCATTTTCCAGGCTGAAGACCAACCGTTGCCTCGCAAGCCTCGTTGTTCAAGAACCACTTTGGCTGCTTCAGCCAGTTGCGGTGTCCGACGGGCCGAAATCTGATTGCCGGGAAAAAGCCCATAAAGGTTAGATATATGGCGATGACTTGACTCTTTCTGAGGCCAATCCTCTAACCATTCTTGAAGATCTCCTTGGCGACCTATTTGCATCGGGGCGAGGCGATCTCGGGTTGATAAAACTTTTTGTCTAAAATCTTGGTCAACATTAAGGATCTTTGCTGCTTCAGCTACATAGGTAAATAAATCGCTTAAGATTTGCATATCAATAGTAGAACCGGCACAAATAGTTGTTCCTGGACTCATCCAACCGGTAACTTCATCATAAAAAGGAATATTATCCGCTCGACCGGGAAAGTTTTCGGGAGAAGTTGAGGGATTGGTTACCAGCCAGCCATAGCGGGGATGTTCCACTAAAAAATCCAGAAAAAATATGACGTTTTCTTTCATGAGAGGATAATAATGAGCCAGAAATTCTTTATCCTCAGTAAAAAGATAATGTTCCCAAAGATGGGTACATAACCAGGCTCCCCCAGTCGTAAATGTCCCCCAATCCGGACCATCCATCGGGGCCGCTACTCGCCAGATGTCTGTATTTTGATGAAAAACCCATCCCCTGGCTCCGTAGTGCTCACGAGCTACATCTCGACCTTGATCAGCAAGCTCCTCAATCATCTGAAAAAGAGGCTCTGCACACTCGCTTAAATTGCCCACCTCAGCTGGCCAGTAATTCATTTCAGTATTAATATTAGTTGTATATTTGGAGTCCCACGCCGGGTTCATATCCTCATTCCAAATTCCCTGAAGATTAGCGGGTTGGGTCCCTGGCCGGGAAGAACAGATCAATAAATAGCGCCCAAATTGCAAACAGAGAGCGGCCAGATTAGGATCGTTTTGGCCATCAAAGCGTTCCAGCCTTTCATCAGTAGGTAAAAATGAATTAGGCGTTGAACCAAAATCAACTTTTAAGCGGCGAAAAAGACGTCGATGTTCTTGGAGATGCTCTTTCTTAATTTGGTCATAAGGCTTGCCCTCGATTTTTTTAAAAACCTCATTTACTCGTTGATGAGGATCGCCACTTACGTCCTTGTAATTGACAAAATTGGTGGCGGCCGCAACATAAATGGTAACTGAATCTGCCTTCTCGATGAATAAATGGTCATCTTCAACTCTCATCTCTCCTCCCTCAGGAATAGCCTTAAGGCGAGCTGCATAGCGAATTTTTCCTTCAACTCCCAGATAATCAGCTGATTTACCGGTAAGAATCAGTCCATCTGAACCATAGCCATCCATCTGAAAATAATCAGTGGCGTAGTTAGAGTGAGCTTCATTTCGGCAACCGCGCAGCTGCGCATCAAAAGAGATACAACCAGGCTGACTTGCCTCAAGGCGAATGACAATTACCTGATCAACGGGAGAAACAAAAACCTCCCGTTTAAAACGAACACCTTCTTGCTTGTATTCAGTAGTTACTAGGGCCTGGTCTAAGTCAAGCTGATGACAATAGTCAGATAATGGAGACTCATCTGTGTCAAATTTTAAGACCAAATTAGCCAAGGACTGGTACTTTTGTTGCTCCACTGGATAACCCATGAGATATCGGCCAAATAACTTATGGGCCTTGACGTACTGGCCTGCAAAAATTAATTTCTGGACTTGGGGTAAATACTTCCAGCCTCCGGGGCGAGTCTGATTATAAGGCCCGCCTGACCAATAAGTTTCCTCATTAACTTGGATGCGTTCTTCATCGGTTCGACCAAAAACCATCGCTCCCAAACGGCCATTGCCGACCGGAAGTGCATTTTCCCACTTGTCCGCCGGATGGGTATACCAGAGTAATGTTGTTGGATCGATGTTTAATTGGGCCTGGTCAATTTTTTCTTGAGGAGAACAGCAGCCTAAAATCGCCCCTATTACCACCATGGCCATGGTCATAACAAAATATTTTTTCGAAGTTTTAAAAGTATTAGGAATCATCTTTCTCTCCCTCATAAAAATTTATTAAAAAATTCATTTAAACTTTTTAGAAATCAATCAGAACTTTGAGTGTCTTCTCTTTGTTTTGTTCAATGTATTTATATGCCTGGGGATAATTTTCAAATCGGAAATGCGCAGAAATAAGAGGTTTGACTTTAATCTTTTGGGAACGAATAAATTCAATAGCCACCTCGTAATCTTCCTTCTTATACATCAAAGAACCAATAAGGCGCAGTTCCCGATCTTGAACAAAGCCAAGATTTATCCGAGGCTTTGCTCCAAAAACCCCAACAATGATGATATCGGTTCCTTTGCGAGCCTGCTCAATGGCCTGTTCCACGGTCTCTTCAGCGCCCACACATTCAATTATCCCATCGGCTAAGTCCTGACCAAAATGCTGTTGAATTGCTCGGTCTAAATCGGTCTTTTTCACGTTTACCGTAAAATCAAGCCCACACTTTTGAGCAACTTCTAAGCGATAGTCACTAAGGTCGGTAATCATCACTTGATGAGCCCCCAAAGCTTTAACTGCTTGGGCCGTAAGAAGGCCAATTGGACCACTCCCCAGAACAAGGATTTTCTTTCCCCTTACCTCCCTCAAACGACGAGCCGCATGAACTCCAACTGCTGAAGGTTCCACCATGGCCCCTGAGTCAGAACTCAGTTCATCAGGTAAAGGGACAACTAATTCCTGGTTAACAGCCAGGTACTCTTGAGCAGCTCCATCAGCCTGACAGCCAATTACTTTTAAATTCTCACAGATATGATAATTCCCATGCCGGCAAGGATAACATTGGCCACAGGTTAATTGAGGTCGAACGGTTACTCGGTCACCGATTTTAAAGTTTTGAACTTCTTGACCAATCTCAACTACTTCGCCACTGAATTCATGTCCCTGGACAATCGGAAAAGAAATGTAAGGATGTTGGCCATAATAAGCATGAATGTCAGAACCACAGATACCAATTCTCTTGATTTTGATCAAAACCTGATTTGGACCGCAAGTCGGCCGAGGAACTTCCCGAAAGATAATTTTTTGTTTACTTACCAAAACCGCCTGTTTCATCAGCTTTCCTCCTTATTTTCCATAATTGTCCATAATTGGGGACCATAATTGGGGCCACAATACATATTTACCTATTTTTTGGTTATAAATTGGAAAAATCCCAGCTCTGCTCTCAAGAAAAAGAGAATATTCAGGAGCTTTCTTATTTTGAAAATTGCCCCACCAAGTGTTAACAAATCGAAAAAAACGGCCATATTTTCCCTTTTTCCCCAAATAAAATACCTTAGGCAGCCAGAAAAAACTAAATGTCCCCATTTGTTTATCCTTAATGAACAATTACCAGGTCAATCCTTTCCAGGTGAATTTCTCCTTTTGATTTTCCCCGATTAAATATTAATCTACCCAGAATATGAACTAAGGAAAAACTAGAGAAGAATCTTCGAACTCTGGATAAAGGATGGAATTTAAATAGAACATGGTCCACAAAAATTACCCTGTTCCTTGTTGAATTAGGAAATATCTTCCCTAGCATTTAACTTTCGATAACTTTTTTCTTAATCACCTTATTCTTAATTATCTCGAGAAGCATACTCTTCCAGCCGAATTCTAACTGGTTCTTGAGAAAATAAAGAAACCCAGAGGATAAGATCTTCCCCCTCTAGAGTTCTAATTTTACCAATTCGAAAATCATTACCTTTTCTCATTTTCCGGCCATTGAGAAGGAGAATGGGCTCTTTAACTCCCCAATTCTTAATAACCAGGCATAAATTATCTACCGGAGAATCATCGTTAGCCTTGATGATGGCCTCTAAAAACCCTGAAGAAGGTAAGTTTTTATCCTTAATATTTTTAGCTTTTAATTTTTTAGCCTTTAAATTTTTAGGTTTAATAACATAAGCTCTTTGGGATAGATCATAGCCTCCATTGTCAAATTCTCCGGCCACTATTTCCAATTTAGGAGCGCAAGCCCAGGATCTCGCCAGGGGAATAAGGGTATCAAATGGTTTATCCGTCATCCCATAAAGGGAAGCCGCCCAATTTCTTCCTTCCGGTCCCTCGTGAACCACAGGATCAGTAATTGGGAAACCCAGAAAGCTGGTGGCTCGATCCGGGGTTCTATGAGTCCGGCCATCAGACAGCACCTGACCTACGGGCCAATGGCTACATGAGCCAGGCCTGGAAAGGGCCCGAATGTCCATGTCCTTGAGATAATGCATCTTTCCACCTGGCTCAAAGATGATAAAAGGCTTAAACCGGGATTTGGTGTTGTGCATCTGGATAAGTGGATTTTCCGGGATAAATTTGGTGGTCTTCTTGGGTGGATTTTCAACGTAAGAAAAAACCTGTTTTTCACCCTTAAGATTGGCCACGGTTACATAATCTTTATTAATGACATCACCTTGGAGTTGTCCAGGACTGGTTAAAGGAATTGATTCCTGAAATTGCCGGACGGGGCCCAGTGAGCCCTTTTGCCAAGTGTACTTTCGCACCCCGATTTGGTCAGGATAAAGGTAATAATATTCGTCAACCCAACACCCCCAGCCACTTCTCTCATCTTCATTCCAGATATGATTACGGGAACTCACCAACGCATATCGCCAGTGGACGACAACCCGTGCCGGGGTATTTTCGATGATTCTCACATGAGAGTAACGACAGTGTCGATCTTGCATGTGTTCGAAACAGCCTTCTTTGTTGTCCCACGCCTCCACGCTCTGGTCGGCCATCCAGATGTTGTTCTCGGTAACCCAACAGGGAGAATACCGTGTACCTCGCCAAAAAACCACGCTTACCGGCGAGTGATCAAAGGAAACAACTACATCGGGATGATCGGCTACCCTCCACAGCTCATCCCATTCCCAGTAATAATTTAACCGCGTATAGTAAGCTCCAAAGCGAGGCGGTCCTTCCGGGAGCCGAGGAAGCTCACGGGGGGGAATATCGGGAGAAAACGAGGGTTTACTTTGAGTGTAGGCTTTTAAGATTTCTTCTGCGCTCATAGCTCTCGAATAAATCTTAATTTCATCCAGAATTGCATCCAACGAATACCAACTGGGAAGAGAACCAAATTCCCGATGAATAAAAGCGGGTTTGCGTCGCTCAGGAATAGTCCCCAACCAAAGATCAGTTTTTTCAGCATCCTTAAAACTTCCCTGAAAGGCTAATCTGCCCACTTCTTGGCCGTTTAAATAAATGAAACTGCCAGAATTTTCATCAAAAACCGCCACCACCTGGCTCCATTGTTTCAAAGGAATTTTTGCCTCGGAAACACATTCTTTCCATTCACCGC
>Ga0190349_1000102_pt1 | contig 30904 bp, 20 predicted proteins | sample 48721378_MG_FD_179798 | JGI IMG/M metagenome (GOLD analysis project Ga0190349, IMG submission 179798) | Hydrothermal vent microbial mat bacterial communities from Southern Trench, Guaymas Basin, Mexico - 4872-13-7-8_MG | ecosystem: Environmental > Aquatic > Marine > Hydrothermal vents >...
AATGTATTCATATCAATGAGAACTGCCGGAGTGTCTAAAGATGGATAGAGAACATTATTTTTCATCAGTTCAGCCTCCTTTGACAATTAGTTACTCTTTGCCCATCAAAAAAATTCACCAATGGGAAATGTACTTTCTGCCAAGCCGACTACCCTACTACAGTAAACATGAAATATCCAGCCGACCATATCCCTCCCTGACCATAATATCTCTTCTATGTCTTCTGGAGAAACCTCAGGAGAAAATCAAGCTTCTCTTATATCGCCTTCCCTGGTCCGGAAGGCCGTTAATTTTTGAGCAAGACTCTGCCATTCAGTGTCCCGTTAAACTTACCCTTTTCCACCGCTATTTTTCCATTCACAAGCACATATTCCACCCCGGAAGCATATTGCAACGCATTGTCGTAAGTGGCGTTATCACGAACCGTTTCCGGGTTAAAAACAGCGATATCAGCTTTATATCCTTCCAGCAGCAATCCTCTGTCCTTCATTTTTAGAACCTGGGCGGGCAGAGAAGTCATTTTTCGGATCGCTTCTTCTAGCGACAAGAGCTTTTCCTCGCGAACATACTTTCTCAGGATAATTGCCTGACTGCTGAAATCCCTCGGGTGGCCGCGTACCGGTTTATCTGTCTCTTTTATGATGGGATAGGCCATCCCGTCGCTACTGACCATAACCCAATTCTGGATCATTGCCAGACGGTTGTCCTCAACCGATTGAGAACTGGAAGCAAACAGGATATCCGGCTCGTCCAGGATCAAATCTGCTATCACATCAAAACCATCTCTTTTTTGTTCCTGGATGAGATCGACCAGCAATTTATCCACCAACCGTGGATTCTTTCGGGCTACTTTTATTCTGAAATCCTGCCATCCCCAACGCGCCACTGGGCTTGGATTATCAGGCCGTTTTTCATAAGTGGATTCCCGGAGGCGTTCTCTTTTGGCTGGATCACGCAAAGCGTTCTGTAATTCCTTGACATACTGCCTCCTGACCTGCTCCCGTTCTGTCTTCGGCAACTCCTCGTCATATGCTTTCTCCCGGAGCTCGGCAAGTGGTTGCATATCCGGGGGTATATCTACCAGTTCGGTTATAAAATCAATAGGAGCTCCCTGTAAAAACGGATATTGATCCGCAGTGATCTGAATTCCTCGGTCTCTCGCATCTTGTATAAGCCGGACGGCCTCCTTCATCAATCCCCAATTGTCCCGGCCGCAGGCTTTCAGATGCGATATATTAACCGGTACTCCGGTTTCTTCGCTGATACGAATGATCTCTTTAATCGCTTCCAGCAATTGGTAGGCTTCATCGCGGATGTGTGAATTGTACAGTCCCCCGAACTCCGCTACCGGCCGGGTTAAGGCAATAACCTCTTCCGTGGTCACAAATTGATCATATCCTTCATACTCCAGACAGGTACTGATTCCCCAGGCTCCTTCCTGCATGGCTTGCCGGACCAATTTCTGCATCTGTTTCAGCTCCCCATCCGTCGGTGATCGAAGTTGATCCTCCCCCATCACAGCTCTTCGCACCGGAATATTGCCCACTTGCAAAACAGCATTGGTGCCGATCCCCCGTTTTTCCCAATCCGCCTTGGTCTCGGCGATTTTGTAGGTCCCCATCCCGCAGTTTCCGGTCACAACCGTTGTGGTCCCCTGAATCAGGTAATTCAGGTTCACATTGTAACCCGGTTTTCCCAAGTCTTCATCACAATGAGTATGCAGGTCAATAAAACCGGGTGAAACCACCAACCCCTCGGCATTAATGACGGTATCGGCTTTATCAGCATCCAGAGAGCCGATGGCCACAATGACATCTCCCCGTATTCCCACATCTGCGTAAAACCAGGGATTCCCCGTCCCGTTAACGATCTGCCCGCCTTTAATCAGGATGTCGTAATGATTGATTGTTCGTTTTGAACAGCTGAAAAGACAACAAACTCCCAAGAAAATTCCCGTAATTATGATTACTTTTCTATACATGGTTACCTCCCTCTCCGGAAGTTTCCGGATTTCATTCTCTTCATTTTGCATTTATTGTATCGCATCTATCGCCCGGATTCCTGCCTTCCCAAGCCTTTCATTAAACTGCAATAAGTCATTTCTGACAAGGGAGTGATATTCATTCTGATACTGCTGCAAACGTTGGGACAATACTTCAAATACCTCATATTTTGATCGAGTTGGACGCGCATCCCCGGTCATCACGTAATACCCTAACATCTTCAGATGCGAAAAGAGCTGTTGCGGAAAACGCAGCCCATTTTCTGAGGCGCCGGTAGTTCGAAGGATAATTAACTTACCTTCAAGATCAATGAATTTTTGCTCTAGATTCATGCTGGCTTTCAGTAATTCTTCAGAAGTGCCTTTGGCCTTCATAACTTCCTGCAGATCAGCTATCTGCTTGCGGATCCATTCGATGGAATTAACCATTTCAACCAGATCTGTCACCTCTTCCTGAATTTTTAGGGCAAGATTAACTTGCTCTTTAATGTCTTCCAATGTTGCGGGCGAGCGGGGATCCTTTCGCACTTCCAATTGTTGCTGGAAACGCTTTCCGGCAACTTCCATGACTACCGTATAATTCCCAGGAGGAATTACGGGTCCGTCAGGACCGGTACCCTCTACTATCAGTTCCCGCCAGCCTTCCCGGTTATAACGGATTCTTTCCGGACCATAGGCCAGACCAGGATGCCCCAATGGGATTGTGCGCAGGTGAACTTCCGGAGAATCGGGATAGCGCAGGTCCCAATAAACCCGGTTGATGCCGGGATTTTTGCTGCCGGTAAAGGATTTAACCGGCTTTTGATTTTCATCCAGAATGGTGATCTTCACCTCGCCTGGAACCTTGCCGTGGATGAAATAATCAAGGATCGCCCCTTCCGGGAGGTCCTGATAGTATTTGCCTAACCCGGCTTCCGAATAACCACCGTTGCGTCGATATCGGTAAACCGGGCGCGGTTTAAATAAATAAAAATCTGAAGCAAGAACGGATTCACTCAGCTGACGCAAGGGTGACAGATCGTCCAGAATCCAGAATCCGCGGCCATAAGTGGAGATTACCAGATCGCCAAATTCTTCCTGAACAGTTAAGTCACGAACCGGAGCAGGAGGAAGATTGTTGCGCAGAGGCATCCAGTTCTTCCCGTCATCAAGACTGAAATACACCGCATTTTCGGTGCCTAGATAAAGCATTCCCTTGCGCTGCGGATCTTCCCGGATGATATGAGCATAGCTGAACATGCTTTTTGGAATTCCGTTGACAATCTTCTGCCATGATTTCCCATAATCAGAAGTTTTGTAAACAAAAGGATCACGATTGTTCACCTGGTGAAAATCGATGGTCACATAGGCCTTGCCGGCTTCATACCGGGAGGCCTCGATGCTGGTAACGGTGCCCAGAGGAGGCAAACCAGGAATGTTGTCACTGACGCGAGTCCAGGTTTTTCCCCCATCCCGGGTCACATGAAGCAAACCATCGTTGCTTCCTGCCCATAGTACATTCGGGTCGACAGGGGATTCAGCCAGAGCGTACAAGGTAGTGCCGTAGTCAACCCCCACGTTATCATAAGTCAAGCCACCGGAATTGACCTGCATGGCCGGATCATTGGTGGTTAAATCCGGGCTGATTACCTTCCAGGTAAAGCCGCCATCGGTGGTTTTATGCACGTATTGGCTGCCGGCATAGAGCGTATTCGGAGTGTGAACGGAAACAATCCAGGGATTGCACCATACCCAGCGATATTTAATCTCCCGGGGAGACCGGCCTACAGGTGTTTCTGGCCAGACCTGGACATTTACAGTCATCCCGCTGGACAGGTAATGCTTCGTCAGAACACCCTGCTCGTTGGAAGACCAGATAATGTTTTCATCAAAAGGATCCGGCACCGTATAACCTGCTTCACCGCCCCCTAGGTCGGCTTTGACGGGGCCGCCGAAGCGGCGGCTGGGTATTCGCCAGGTAGGCCCATCCTGCTGATTCCCGTAGACAAAATAGGGCACCTGCCGATCTGTGGCTACGTGATAAATCTGGGCAACCGGTAAACCCGGATGATACCAACTGTTGCCGTGATTGTTGCTGATTCGAACTCCACCGTCATGGGCAATGAGAATACGATCCGGATTCTGCGGATCAAACCAAATATCGTGAGCATCATATATTTCCGGAAAAGAGATTTTCCCGGTTATTCCCCCATCGTAAGACACCGTTATTTCGGTGGCTAAAAACCAGATTTCATTTTCATCATTGGGTGAGACAGCCATCCGGCTGTAATAATGAGGACGGGTGTGATATTGTTGATCGTAGCTGATCAAATGCCAGGATTCCCCGCCGTCTTCAGAACCCCAAAGGACACCCAAAAATTTGAATTGATCGGTCTCGATTAAGGCATATATTTTTTGGGGATTGCTCGGCGCATAGGCCACAGCGATTTTTCCGGTTGGCGGTTCCGGGAGCCCATTCGTGCATTTTATCCAGGTTTCACCCCCATCATGAGAGAGAAACACCCCGCCATTGGGTCCACCGCTCTTTCTTTGCCAGGTTTTAATTTCCAACGGCCACATTCCGGCCACAAGATTCTGTGGATTTTGTGGATCTATGGCGATATCAGAAGCCCCGGTATCTTCTCCTGTAAACAACACCCGTTTCCAGGTCTTTCCGCCATCAACCGTCTTGAATACTCCCCTCTCTTGTTGCGGCCCATAGCAATGCCCCATTGCCGCCACCCAGACAATATCCGGGTTTCGGGGATGAATAACAATCCGGCCGATACGGCCGGTTTTCTCCAGTCCCATATGCTGCCAGGTTATTCCCCCATCCGTTGATTTATAGACGCCATTCCCTACAGAAATACTGCTGCGAATGTTAGTTTCTCCTGTCCCGGCCCAAACAATATTGGGATCAGAAGGTGCGATGGCCAGGGCTCCAATTGAGGAGGCATCCTGATCGTCAAAAACAGGTTCCCAATTCAATCCACCATCAACTGACCTCCAGATACCGCCGGATGCCGCCCCGGCCAGTATCAGATTCGGATTGCGGCTGTGCCCGGCGATGGCGATAACCCGGTTCCCTTCGGGTCCGATATGCCGGTATTTTAGAGTCGAATATAACTCAGGAGACAATTTCTGGGAAAATGCTAAGAACGCCAAATTTGATAACACGCAAGCAAACCATAATAAAATCAGTAATGATTTCCATAACGAATTATGACCACGACTCCATAAAAAGCGCCTTTTGAATTGAATGCCATTCACAATGATCTCCTTTAATATGCTATAAAATATTGCCCAAAGATATTGTTGTTAAGAACATCAATACCTTTATTCAGAAGAGGATTATTGTAAATATCCAATTTGGTGGATTTTGTCATACCCTCATCTTTTTTCATCTATGCTTATTATCCTTAGGTAGGGTTTGTTCATTAATATATTGTAACAGGCATTGTACAATTTTGTTCCCTTTCTGTTTCCGATATTGGTTAAGATTATTACGCAATGTTTATTTGTGATATCTCTAAGAATATATGTGCGAAAACCAATCCAGCTACCAGAATGCCCAACAATCTTGTTGCCATCAACGGTACAAATAAACCACCCAAAGCCATAGTCACCAATGGAACCATCGTTAAATACACAAGGTTTGTACGCCTCTTCTAATGTTTCTTGTTTTACCAATTTTTCAGTATAGAGCGCTTCGTTCCATTTAAACAAATCAATTACATTGGAAAATACTCCGCCATCTCCATAAATATCGTAGTCGTAATCAATATAATCATTGTCAACATATCCACCATCTTCTGTCCGGTCATATCCCCGGACGCGATTGGGCATTTCCTTGAATTGATTTTTGCCGAACGGTATAGTCGTACTCGACATTCCAATTCTATCGAATATATTTTGTTTAATGAATTCTACAAATGAAACACCTGAGACTCGCTCTACAATCGACGCTAACATCACATATCCGGTGTTGCTGTATTCAAATCGCTCACCAGGTTCAAATTCTCTCTCAGGATGATGCTTAGCCATTATCTTTATTACATCGTCATTTAAATAACCATCGGTTGGAAAATACTTGGGCATAAAATCCATATAATCCGGGACTCCACTTGTGTGCCAAAGGAGATGTCGAATGGTAACACCTTCATAATCTTTCAATTCAGGTAAATACTTTTGAATTTCATCGTCATAGTCCAGTTTACCCTGTTCTTTTAACATCATGACACACATGGCGGTAAATTGCTTGGACACCGAGGCTAATCGGAAAACGGACTTTGGCGTTAGCTTTTCCTTGGTATCCATATTGGCATAACCGAATCCTTTTTGATAGATGACCTTGCCAGCTTCCGCAACAAGAACTGTACCATTAAAAATTCCTTGTTCATGATAGAATTTGAAAAGGGAATCAAGCTTTGCAACTTTTTGCTCTTGTTCCGGAGTTAATGTAATCTCTGATTTCATCGCTAAAGGACTGGAAGAGCAAAAAAGAAATACAATTCCCATCAGGAAAACAGCATGAAAAGCCCAATTTCCAAGCCCCGACCGTAAGAGTAGAGACAAAAACAAAGATTGTCTCCGGGGTCTCACACTTTTAATGGGGGCATCAATCAACAGGGTTTTCCGATTTAACCGTTTGCCAAGCATAATCCACTCCTTTCAATGCCAACGATTTTACTATATTTTACTTGAACCATAAAGATTTCTTTTCCAGAGCGATTTTCCTGCAGATTTATAGGAAAGATCAGATTCGACAGATTAAAAAAAAGCACAACAAAAAGCGGAGCCAGACCCGATTAACTAAATGATATTAAAGCAATTAAGTTAGATTTTGGCTTGAAATACTTACTTAGAAGCTATTTTAGGGGGGGCATCACGTTTTTGAGTGCCTGAATTTGATATAGCTGGGGACATCATAATCATTCATCGTCAACATCTGGTGACATTTTGACCATGACAGCCTGATCTATGACAGAAACATCCCGGAAGTAGCCTGGAGATTTTGGATGATTTGTGTCGCTTGTCGAGCCTCTGATCTTGGCGGTTTGGATATGATATCCTTAGTTCAGCATGTTACTGTTTGGATATTGGGAAGGATTGGGGAATTTGTTGCCGGCCCAAAAACGACTTTCTCCCATGACGATTTAAGGCAAGTTTTTCTTATACCTGGCTTCTTAAATTTTACACACCTGTTGGTTAAAAATATTGGGTAAAACTTGCCCAAAGCTGGTCACCTAATTTCCAGTATGCCGCGACAGCCTCTTCAGCCATTTTCACGCAGTACTCGGTTAAAAATTGTTTCGCTTTTGCCGGATCTTGTTTGTACAAAAGAAGGGCTTGCTTTTCGATTTTTTCCTGGTTGGCAAAGGCTTTATTCTCGATCTCTTTCCAGATTTTTGCGATTCCCTGGCTCATAGGCTGCCAGCGGAAGAGCGCCAGCTGGCTCACCCTCCGGAAGGCCCACCAGGCGCAGTCCCGGCGAAATTCTCCCCGGCCGTCCACCATGTAGCAATCCGGCATCCGGGTGATTCCACAGTAGAAGGGAGTGTGGGGGGTGGTGGCGGGATTGTCGTACCCCAACCAGACCACGCCTCCAATGGCGTGGGGAAGCCAACTCCGGCTTTGGGTAATCTGAAGGTAGGTCGCCCTCTTGCAGCAGATCGTCCTCTCCCGCGGCACCTTGAGAAGTCTCATCAAGTCGGAATTCAAGAACGGGCTGGCTACCGGACTTTTGACCGTGTTCCCTTCCCGGTCGACTATCGTTAGAGTCTGCGTCATGTCATAAGGTGTGCCCTGGTAGGTATCCCGAAAAATATCCAGCAAATCCTGGACAGAAAGCTTTTTGTCGGGTTTGACAGACAGCGGAAAATTTTCAGCATTTGGGTCCAAGTTAAGTGAAGGTGCAACCCGGCTCAACACCCGCCATTCCCGGCGCCGGCTTCCCATGCTGCGGCGCGAGGCATAGGCATAGCAAAACTCAAAAGGTTCACCGCTTTCAGGGTGCCACCAACCCATTTCTTGGGCTAGGGAATAGACATTGTCAGAAGCCATATAGTTTTCCGGGTCATTGAGGTCGATCTGCCGGATGCGGCTGGCATTGGCTGAAACTCCGACATGATCATCCGGGATGCGAACCGCAGCCCAAACAGCTCCTTTCCTGCCTTCGCCTGGCCCCAGAATCTCGAAATGCCAGGTCTCATTAGGATCGGCAAAGGTGAAGCATTCGCCGTAATCGATGTATCCGTAGGTTTTGGTCAGTTCATCGGCGATGCGGATGGCCTCCCGGGCGGTCCTTGCCCGTTCAAGAATAAGCCGGTAGAGCTCAGGGCAGTTGATGATTCCCTCCTTGCTTCGGAGTTCTCTTTTGCCTCCGAAAGTTGTCTCACCAATAGCCAATTGGTATTCGTTCAGGCAGGGATAGGCAGTGTTGATGTAAGCGTAGGTTTCCCCAACTTGAGGGATCTCGCCTATCTTGAGAGGTCGATCATCCGGTCCTTTTGTTCTTTTGGGCAGGTGATAAACAGCAGCCATGCTCCCTGGTTTGTGCTTTTTGTGCGGCACTATGTTAATCCATGTCCGGTCTGTATTGCTATCACAAGAGTGTGAAGTCATTGTCGAACCGTCTACAGAGGCTAATTTTCCGACCAATATACTTGTACAGGATTCGATCGGAAGAAGAATGTCATCGTTGATGTTTGCTTTAGATTGAAAAGCCGGATTCTGGACGGCCAGCAAAAGCAAGCCGGCCCAAATAAAAAAAGTAAAAATCCATTTTTTCACTAGTTTACTCCTCTCATATTGATCTAATCTGAATAACCCAGACTAACCAGCTTGTAGCATAAGAAAATAAAAGGGTCAACTAAAAACAGAATTGAAAATCACATCCCCCAAATTTTTTTTAAACAAGAGATTTACTCCAAAAATTGATGTTCAAAATCTAATTTGTTATTTTAGCCAATAGGTTTCCCCATGAAAAAGGCCAGACGCTTAGAAAATCCTTTTCCACGCTTCCCTCAGAGCCTTAATTGGGGATGGCAGCTGCTTTTTCTCTTAGAGTCCTTTGGTTTAGCAAGTCTTTTCATTCATCAAGAATCAAGCTTGAATAAATTTTTAGGTTTACCCCTTTGGCTAAAACCTCTATTGGTCATTTTGCTTACTCTTTTTGTTTATGGAGGGGCTAAATTCATGGTTTTCCACCCTCGCTTTTTTTCATCTTCACCTGAAGATGGCCAATCAAGAGGCCCAAAAATACTGCTCTGCTTCTCACCTTTTGTTCTAGCTTCTCTCTTCTGGCTTGGCCATTTCTATTTTCTTCATGAATATCGTTCAATTTTAACTTTAAGTATTATTATCGGGACTGTTTATCTGAGCTTCCTCATCAAGCCTTTTTCTGGTTCAAGGCGGGAGCTCCAGAAAATAATAAATCTCTTTTTTAACCAACCACCGTTATCTTTGACTCTAATCATCTTCATTATTCTTGTCTTAATTTATAACTTGCTGGCTTCTGGTCTTCTTTTTCCTCCGCAACCTTTTACAGGCGATGAACCTCATTATCTTCTTCTAACTTCAAGCCTCCTTCAAGATTTTGATACCAACCTGGCCAACAATTTCAAAAACCAAGATTATCTTGCCTTCTATCCGGGTAAATTAAGACCCCATACCTACCCAGGCCGGAAAAAAGACTCCGCTTATTCGCGGCACTCCCCTGGCCTGGCTTTTCTTCTCCTCCCTGGTTTGGCTTTAGGTCGGAAAATATCAGCCCCAATTAGTTCTCCCGAAAAGAAAAGAAAAATTCTTGTCTGGTTGTCTCGAATCCCCATGACCGTCATGAGTGCTTTGGTGGTAAGTTTATTCTTTCTCTTGGCTTATCTTATCTATCAACAGAAAAAATGGCTTTTTATCGGTGCTCTCTTTTGGGGATTATCTCCTCCTTTTATCTTTTATTCCCACCTTCTTTACCCCGAAATTCCAGCCGCCTTACTTCTTTTAATCCCCTTTTGGCTGTTGGGAAAGAAAAAATTTTCCTCACCCAATTGGCAAGAAATTTTAATAAGCAGCTGTTGTTTCAGCTTGCTGCCCTGGTTGGGAGTAAAATATATCCCCCTTGCTGGCCTGGGTTTCCTCATCCTGGGAAGGCTAATTTTAATTCAACTTCTAAACCGTCATTTCCCAAAACTAATAACAATTTCAAGTCTTCTCTTGCCCTTTTTGTTAAGCGGAGGATTTTTACTGCTTTATACCTGGCAAATCTATGGAACCCTCTCCCCTGTTTCATTTTATCAAGGCCTATCTCCGGGTGAGAACCTTCATCGTTTCTTTCACTTCTCCTTACCGGAGGCTCTCCGCTGCGGATTAGGCTACTTTCTTGACCAGCGCGCCGGGCTTATCCCTTATAATCTTCTTTTTCTCCTAGTGATTGCCGGAAGCTTTTCCTTCTTTCACTTGGCGCCTCGATTGTTTGCTCACTTTAGCGCTTTCTTCCTTCTTTACTGGGGATTTACTTCTCTTAGTTATTATTGGGGTGGCTATTGCCCTCCAGGAAGAACTCTTTTACCTCTCATCTGGGTTCTCTGGATATTCTCTTCCGGCTGCTTCCTTCGATTAAAATCACTTTCTCAAAAGACAGTATCTTTTTATTTACTTGTCTTTGTAGCAGCAATTACCTTTGCTGGCCTTAAAAATCCCGCCCTCCTCTATCACCAAAATCTTTCTTTCCCCTTTAGCCAGGAAGGAATATTTAGTCATATTCTCCAGGAATTAAGTAACTCTCTAATCAACTTCACCTCTTTCTTCCCCTATCTCTCCAACCCCCAATTTTTCCAACTGCTTCCCCTTGTCATTTGGCTTTTAATCTGGCTAGGGATAACCGGTCTGTTTTTGCCTGGAATTCAAAAGAGTACCCAGATAAGTCCTTTTTCCAAGAAAAAATTAAATAGCCCTCCCCACAAAATCAAATCGACAAGTTTATCTCTAATCAAAAAAGAAAAATATTTTTTTCTACCGGCGAGAGGTAAAATTGTGGCTGGAGGCTTCCTCTATTTTCTAATTATACTCGTCACCTCTTATTCTTTTTTTGACCTCCATCTCAACTCTCCCTAGCCTCTAAATGGCCGATCCTCGAAACTTATAGCCCAAAACAATCATCTTTACGGCCCCGAAGAAGGAGGCTTTTGGGCCCAGGGACAAAGCCGCGCTGATATCATTATTAAATCACCCGCCAAGATTTCTAAAGTAGTGCTGAGTATTAGCAGCCCCATCTCTAATAAAGTAACGATCAAACAAGGCTTTTGGCAGAAAAAAATAACAATCCTTCCTTCTCAACCCCGCCGAATTACCTTGACTTCCTCTTCGCTAACTTATTTCCCTGGGCAGAATAATTATTTTTATGCTCCGGCCATCAAAGCTGAACAAGGTTTTTATCCTTTCCGCCTTAATCCCCGCAGTACCGACCGCCGTTTCTTGGGAGTATTCTGGCGCCTAGAACTGGTAACCACCCAAAAGCCTTAATCCCTTCTCTAGAAGAACCTTAGAGTGGCCCTCATTTACTTTCCTCTTAATTCCCTCGCTTTCTTCTTCGTTAATAATTTCTTCATTAACAACTTCCTCTCCAATCTTGTTATTGCCTATTTTCCCAGCCACTCCTTAACCAACTACTCTTGTTCTCCGTCTGGCCTTTTTTTTACTCAACATTTCGCGGCAAATGTGGTAGACAAGACAAAGGGAAAGGAGGTCGCGAGGCGGTGACTTATCTCGATTGGGTTGTTTTGGGGATTTATATTATCGGGATCATTAGCCTAAGTTGGATAATCGGATTACGCCAGAAAACTCAAGACGATTATTACCTGGGTGGACGAAAAATGTCCTCCCTGCCTATTGCTTTCTCGATAATGGCTACTCAAGTTAGCGCCATCAGCTTAATTGGAGCCCCAGCTTTTATTGCTCTTCGTTCCGGGGGAGGTCTAATCTGGTTGCAATATGAGTTTGCCATTCCCCTCGCCATGATGTTCATCATGCTTACTCTTGTTCCTATCTACCATCAAACCAAAAAGACAAGTATTTATGAATATTTAGACCAACGTTTTGGACCGACTACCCGGACCACCATCAGCCTTATCTTTCTTTTAAGCCGAGGTTTAGGAACGGGGGTGGCTCTGGTGGCTACTTCTATCGTTACCGCCGTGTGCCTCAACTGGCCTTTAGCGCCCACTATTCTCCTCATTGGCATGGTGGCTATTATCTACACAACTTTTGGGGGGATCGTGGCGGATATCTATTCGGACATCATTCAATTGGTCATTCTTTGGGGGGGAACCGTTCTGGCCATAATTTTAGTTATCAGCCGCTTGGGCCAAAAATTATCAACTAGCAGCTTCTTTAATCTTTTGGCGGCTAACCAACAAAGACTTCATGTTTTCGACTTTAACTCCACTGGATTGGGAGATGGACAAACCTTTTCTTTTTGGCCGATGCTCATCGGGGGATTCTTCCTTTACCTCTCCTATTACGGATGCGACCAAAGTCAAGCACAACGACTATTAACTACCTCCACCGCCAAGGAAGCTCAAAAATCTCTCCTTCTTAACGGGCTCTTACGCTTCCCTCTGGTCCTTACTTATTGCGCCTTTGGAGTGCTGCTCATCCCCTTTCTTCAAACTCATCCCCACTTTGCTCAACAGTTGGCCGGCTCGCCCGCCGACTATTTAGTCCCTCGTTTTCTGATTAACTTTATTCCCCCCGGAATCTTAGGTTTAATAGTGGCGGGTATTTTTGCCGCTTCCATGTCCAGTATCGATAGTGCTCTTAACTCTCTGAGTGCAATTACTTATCAAGATGTATTAGCCAGAATATTTCCCGCCCTAGGGCATTTCTCTGACCGCCAGAAGGTGCGTTTATCGCGGTGGATAACTATTGCTTGGGGGCTTATCGCTACTAGCTTTGCCCTGCTCATGATCGGCGGTTCCAAAACTGTCTTAGAAATGGTCAACCAGATTGGTTCTGCTTTTTATGGACCTGTTCTGGCAGTTTTCTGGCTAGGAATTTTAACTAAAAGGGCTGATCAAAACGGAGCTATCGTGGGATTAATCGGGGGAGTGGCCACCAATCTTTGTCTTTGGCTTTTTTATGAAACTCAAGTTTCATGGATGTGGTGGAATTTTATTGGCTTTGCCTTAGCTTTTATCGCAGGAATAAGTTTAAGCCGGTCAAGTCCTCAGAGGAGAAAAAAGGTGGAAAATCTTACCTTAAGTAGGGAAAAACTTAGCTATTACTTAAAAAATAAATTTTACTATTTCATCCTCCTAAGTGCCTTTATCATTTTCTTCTTTCTCGGTAAAATCATCGAATTAATCTTCCTTGGATAATAATCAAAATTATAATCCGATGATTCGACTCCCCCGGGGATAAGCCACGGTAAAGTTAATCGTGATTTGTTTCTTTTCTCGGGGTCCTAAGGAAAGCAACCAGTGAAGAGTTCCATTATCCTCTCTCTGGTTTGGTTGAGGCGACAATTTCACATCTTCAAGGGTAATTTTCGAATTTCGGCTGACTGGAAGCTGGTCTAAAATTTCTATTTTTATTTCTTGGGTGCGAAAATTCTGGATGGTTATTTGAAAGGAGAAGCGGACTTTTTCGGTCTTGCTTAAAAAAGCAGGGGCAATTTTTTTCTTTTCTACCCGATTATATTTAATTTCCACTTGCCGATCGGGACCAAAGAAAAACTCTCCTTTATCTCCCGAAGCTAAATATCCAAGACGATTTTGACCAATATAATCCTCACCGATGAAAAGTCGGGCTGGTCCTTCCAAAAGAGGGTAGGCTAAAGTATTCTCAAAAGAGGCTCGCAAGAACACCAACTCATCCTCCTTGGGAACGGCAAGATAATCAAAACTGGCGGGCAATTTCTGGGTGTCAATGGGCACAGAATGGGGTTGGTTATCGCTGGGGATCGAACATAGGCTAGGTATTTTAAAATGAAGATGTAATCCTTTTTCTTCAATCAAGGCCAAGTCAAGAGAAACCTTTTGAGGAGCAGCTTTAACCTTGGCTGTTTCCCTGACCACGCCTCCTACTACTCCTCCTACTACTCCTCCGACAATTCCTTTTTCCCGGGGTGAAGGAGGAGGTGGAGTGTAAATATCAAGAAACCAAGGTCTAAGGTAAGGAGGCGTTTTTCCAGCCGTAGGAGTGGAAGTCGATAGGGAAAGAGAAACATCATCCCAGTTCTCACCACTAGCCTGTTGAACAACCCCAAATACAGTTAAATCAATTTGTTGATCTGAGCTTAAAGCCCGAAGAGTATAGCAAGGAGCCCAACTTGCTTCTCTAGTTAAATAAGAAAGCCACAGAGTAACTTCACCCGGTTCAGTAGATTCGACTAAAACAGAAACCTGCTTGGCTTCTTTGGATTGGCGTGGTTTAAGAAGGTCGAGTTTTTTCTGCAGAGCTTCTTTTTGTTGTTTTTTCTTGGCAATCTCGGATTTAATCACCAATTTTTCGTGAGAAATGTTGGCTAACTGCTGGCCGAGGAAATCCAATGTTTTTTGCCAATTTTGAAAGTTAATCGGGGCACCAGAGATAATTTGCTTCCAGGCTTCCGTCGAGTTGCCTTCAGCAATAGATTGGAGAAACTTTTCCTTAATCAAGAGAATGTTGATATTTTCTTCCAATTGAGCAATCTGCTGTGCGACCCCGTTAATTTGTTCTTCCTGTTGTTTTATTTCTTCTTGGAAAGGGGTCGAGAGAAAAAGGCGCTCAACTTCAAGATTTAAGATCTTGATCCCCACTTCGCCTTCACCTTCAAGATGAAGGGAATTATTCTCTAGAGAGACCGGCAAATCAGAAAAAACAAGGGTTTGTTGGCCCTGAACCAGCTCCAAGCGCGCTTCCCGGACAATCGATGCCCCCCGGGGAAAAACTGTTACTTGGGCTATCCTGCTGGGAACTTTAATTTCTGAAGCTTTAAGGATTCCGGGCCAAGTAACCATGGCCAGCCAAAAAACTACCTGGAGGATCCCCCAAGGAATTAACTTCTTAGCCTTGGGGGAGAGAGAAGAAATTACCCCTTCCATTGCCTCCTCCTTTTCGAGGGATTATTGCAACTTTTCCTTTTTTAAGTCTAACATGATTCCGGGCTTAGGAAAAGCAGGGCTTTTTAGCTTAACATCAACCACTTTTTCCCTAAATCACTTCAGCCCGAAGAGTGCTTCCTCAGGAGGCGAGGGACCGCTCCATGCAGCCCAACTCAATTATTATCGATGATTAACTTTCTAAAAGGAGAGAGGGAAGAAAAGAAAGACAAAAAGATCCCACAGAGTATGGCTGATAGCGTTTAATAGAATCGAACCCCGCCACCAATATAGTCCTCCCCAAAAAAGCCCAGCCACCAAGGCTGCCCCCATCAGGGTGAAATTAAAAGATGCCGTGTGAACCAGAGTGTAAAGAAAAAGACTCAAGCTAAATCCCCAAAAAGAATTAATTTTTTGACTTAAAAGGCGCTGCAAAGTAGCGCGCCAAAAAATTTCCTCTCCAGGCCCAATAACTAATAGCATCGTTAGACCTATCCGCCAATTCGAGGCTTCTCCCTTATAAGCATAAATAGCTTTAATTTCTGGCACGGCAAAAGAAAATAAAGAGGAAACTACTTCCCTCCCCAACCAGAAAAGGGCATAAAGAAAAAAGGTACTTATCACTCCCCACGCTATTTTTTGAACTGTCTGGGCGGTTAGATCCCTCCGAAGAGATGAAAAGGCTGTGGGCTCAAGAATAAAACTAAGGCCAATAAGCACCACCAAGTTGAAACTCATTCCCCACCAAAAATCTATTCTTCCTGATCTTTGCAACCAAAAAAGAACAGGAAACAGCCCACTGGCGCCAAGAATTAGAAGAAAAAGTGAGAAAGATGAATTTTTCTTAAGGCCTAATTCAAGCAGAGACATTAACTTCCTTCTATGTCAATTAAATGCACGTTCCCTGGCTGATAAAAAGAACTAACTTAAATGAAGAAGTCGAGCCAGATTGCCAGCAAACATAAGCTCCCAAAAAGAAGATTATACTGCGAGGTGGCGCCATCAAGAATGATAAAGTCAAGAGGGCGGCGAGGTTGATGGCGATGGAGAGCTCTTTGCCAAAGTTTTAAGGCAACGGGTAGAGCTAGGAAGCAAACGAAAAAGGTCAAGGGCATGGCTAGGTAACTTTTGCCCCCCGGGAGCAAACGAGGAATGAGGATAAAAGCGGTGATGTAGGTGAGAGAGCCAAAAAGTAAGAATCCATAATAAATAAGAGAGCCTTGGTCGCCGAGAAGTGAGGCTATTGTTTTAATCCGATAAGAAGTGTCTGTCGCCACATCGCGCCAATTATTGGCATGGAGAATCCCGACTACCAGCATGGCTAGAGGGACTGCCCAAAGGAGGGGAAGCCAGGAAAAAGATTTAGCTTGGACAATCCAGGCACCTAAGGCACCTAAAATGCCAAAATTTAAGAAAACCGCCAAGTCACCCAAGGCATGGTACTTGAGGAGAGTATATAATAAACCAATTACCACTCCAAGGATCCCCACATAAAGAAGAAGGAGGGAAGTTAACTTTACCAGCAGAAGACCAAGAAGACCTCCGCTGGCGAAAAGAAGGGCACTGGCCCTCAAAGCTTGTTGGGGAGTAATCCATCCCCGGACAATAGCTCCGCTTACTGGAGTAACCTCGCGATCTAATCCCTGTTTAAAGTCAAAAACATCGCTCAGAAGATTAGCTGCCGAATGGAGAATAACCATCGCCACTAAAGACAGAAGAAAATTGACCAGATTTAGCTGAGCCTGGCCATAAATTATGGCCAGCGAAGTTCCAAAGAGAACCGGCATAGTGGAAGCATGAAATGACCAAGGCCGCACCGCCACTAGCCATTTTTGGACCCCGGAGGGACGGTCTTGAACTTGAGAATGATGGCTGTTTTTTCCCATGGCTTAAGGTATATAACAGAGAGGTTTTATTTAGTCAAGAAAATAGACAGAAAGCTTAACTTTTCCTCCCTGAGGCGATGGCTTTTGGCTTCCTTTCCCGAGAAAGTTGTTTGGTTAACAATTCTAAACTCAAGGACATACAGAAAGGAAAATAAGCTAAGTTTAGCTAAACTTGAAGGTAATCATCTCCAAAACCGTAAGCCAAAATAGAATAAACACCTCAAAGTTAAGGCAATCCAGGTAAACTAAATCGAGAATTCTCTCCCTTTGACTTACCACCCGCAATAAGTTTATTCTAAGTGAATTAAAGAGGAAAAAAAAGAAAAGAAAAAATGACACCCAGGCAACCTCAGGTGGCTATCGGCGCCGTAGTCATCCATGAAGGAAAGATTCTGCTCGTAAAGAGAAAAAATCCTCCCGGGAAAAATTTCTGGGCCCTACCCGGGGGAAGTGTCAGATGGGGTGAGACTCTTCAGGAAGCCACCATTCGCGAAATCAAGGAAGAAACAGGACTACTAATTAAGCCCCAGGAAATAGTGGAAACCCTCGAAGTTATCGAGAAAGATAAAGCAGGACAAGTTATTTTTCATTACCTGATTGTTGATTTCCGGGCCAAATTTCTAGGGGGAAGCCTTGAAGCTGGGGATGATGCCTTGGCGGCTGGCTGGTTTAGCCCTGAGGATACTCGCGGTTTAAAACTCACTTCTTCCACCCGTCGTCTCTTAGAAAAGCTGGATTTTCTCTGAGGTCATTTTAAACAGTCATCTTCTAAATAAATCAAATACTATTAATGGGGTTATTAAGATGCTCCCGGGTTTTACCACGAGCATCTTAGAGCAAATCCGCTTCTTCTAGCTTCAATAAAACTTTTGATCTATAGCAAGCTAAGAAATTCCCTTTTCAAGTTGAAAATTAACTTCCCTAAAACTAAATGACTAAAACAATTCCTTTCACAACTCAGTTAAATAACAGCTTTTTTCTCTTCACCAGGGCTAAACTTTTTATCTAGTTATGTCACCCTCAGAAGAGGACTCATCTTTTTACTCTGAAAAACCGCCTTTTCTTGAAATCCTATCCCCATAAATCAGATCTTGTTAGGCAGCCCAACCTCAAAATTAGCCTCAATATTTCATCTTGAATTTACTTTCCATCTTGTTGATAATAGCCAAAACGGAGTCTAAAAAAGATGCAATTAAGTGTAATTGATTGGGTAATTATCGGGGGTTATTTAGTCATAGCTCTGGGCGTGGCCACCTTTTATATTCGCCGAGCAAGTCGAGGGACAACCGAGTTTTTCCTCTCCGGCCGATCCCTTCCCTGGTGGATGCTGGGAACTTCAATGGTGGCGACCACTTTCAGCACCGACACCCCTAACCTAGTCACGAATCTTGTCCGCGAAAAAGGAGTAGCCAACAATTGGGTGTGGTGGGCCTTTCTGTTAACCGGAATGATGACTGTTTTTTTCTATGCCCGGCTTTGGCGCCGATCGAAAGTCCTCACTGACCTGGAATTCTACGAAATTCGCTACAGCGGCCGATCGGCTGCTTTTGTCCGGGGATTCCGAGCTATTTATCTTGGTTTTTTCTTCAACTGCGTCATCATGGCCACGGTCACTTTAGCCGCCGCTAAAATCGCTAATGTTCTCTTTGGCCTTTCCCGGTTAGAAACTGTTCTTTTCTGCTCCTTTTTTACTATTCTCTTTTCGGTGATGTCTGGCTTATGGGGAGTCGTGGTCACTGATTTTATCCAATTCTTAATGGCCATTACTGGGGCTATTGCCGCCGCCTATTATTCCCTCCATCACCCAGCTGTTGGCGGGCTTAAAGGCTTGGTCTCTCAACTCGATCCTCAAACCTTAAACATTTTACCTGATTTTAACCAGTGGGGATTAACTCTTTGCGTTCTTATCATTCCTTTGACCATCCAATGGTGGTCAGTTTGGTACCCAGGGGCTGAACCTGGAGGTGGGAGCTATATTGCTCAGCGAATGTTAGCCGCCAAGGATGAAAAGCACGCTATGACCGCTACCTTATGGTTCAACGTGGCCCACTATGGCCTTCGCCCCTGGCCCTGGATATTAGTCGCCCTTGCTTCTCTCCTTGTCTATCCTAACTTAGACTCTATCCAACAAGCTTTTCCTCATGTCAGTCCGGGTTTAATTGGCCATGATATGGCTTACCCGGCCATGCTGAAATTCCTCCCCGCCGGACTCTTGGGCCTTATGGTTGCCTCTTTGTTAGCTGCTTATATTAGCACCATGGATACTCACCTTAACTGGGGAGCTTCTTACCTGGTGCATGACTTATATCGCCGTTTCATCAAACCTGAAGCCAGCGAAAAGCATTACGTCTTAGTTTCCAGGTTAGTGACCGTGGGGCTAATGATTCTCGCCGCCGCCCTGATGTTTCTCCTTGAAACGGCCCGAGAAAGTTTCGAACTCCTGCTTTCTATCGGAGCCGGAACAGGCTTGATCTATCTCCTTCGCTGGTTCTGGTGGCGTATCAATGCTTGGTCAGAAATAAGTGCCATGGCTAGTTCTTTTCTCATTGCCTTCGGGCTCTTCATCGCCCAGAAGAAAGGGGTGGCAATCCCCAACCACCTCAGCCTAGTGATTAGTGTCGGAATAACAACCTTATTCTGGCTGACCATAACCTTGCTGACTAAACCTACCGATGAAAAAAAATTGCTTAGTTTTTACCAATTAGTCCGTCCAATGGGTAAAGGTTGGCGCAAAATAAGAGAAAAAGCACAATTACCCCCTTCTCCTGACAGTCTACCCCAAGCTTTGTTCGGATGGGTTCTTGGGTGTGTTTTAGTTTATTCGGCTCTTTTTAGCTTGGGCAATTTCTTATACGGCCAAGCTCTTCAAGGCGGAATTCTCCTTCTCCCAGCTCTGGCTAGTGGAATAGGCTTAACTATTCTGTTAAGGCAAATGTATAGCCAGAAAAAAAAATAAATTAATCAAAGCCATCTCTTTTGATTATAATGCTTGATGGTAATTGAGATGGCTTCCTCACTAATAAAGAAGAACTTATGTGTTTTTATTCGAGTTGGGAGTTTTTATAAGTCAGGCAAATCCTAGCTAACCAGCTACTAGAACCATCGCTGCTTATTTATTGGGGGCCCTGATTAGTCATATGGGGAATTTAGGAGTTTTCCCCAAGTCGGTAGATACGGCAAGTTGGGTAGGCAAAGTCAACGTCTGGTTCTTGAGCAAATCTAGTAAGCAAAGTACCCCAACCGGTGAATTACTCGCAAGCCGGGTTTTTTAACTTTAACCCTGATGTTGCGGAATTCTCCCTCTCCGATTGGCTTCCGGGGAGAATAATAAAGAAGATAATAATTTTCGGCGGCCCGAAGAGCATTCAGGAACAAGTACCGGGGATTATAAGAGCTTTCATAAAACCCGCCGCTCGCTCGAGCCATTTCCACAAAGGGAGCAAAAATATCACTAGTTCGTTCCTCAAAAGTCACGCCAGCGATATTAGGTGGGGGCTCGGTTATATAGAGAAAATGGACGGAAGTGGAAGCATCGGCAAAGGCTCTTTTTACTCTTTCCACATCCACTGAAACATCTCGTTTATAAAGGTCCAAGATATCAGCAGTCAACTGCTTGAGGTCAATCCCTCCGACACTTTGGTAGAGGCCAGCTACTTGAAGCCAGACTTTTTCTTCAATCTGGGGAATAAACTCCCGTTGATAAAATAAAAAGACATACTTCTGACCTTCCTGACTCTTAAGGTAATGGGCGAAATCGATAAGTTTAAGTTCATCGACTTGTCTTAAGACTTCGAGTTTCTGGAGGTAGCTGGCATACTGAATGATCAAAGATTCCAGGCGTTCGATCTCAATCGAAACTTCCCCCGCAGCTGACGACAATCCACTTTCATCACCAAGAAGGAAACCGGTAATTGTCCGGGCCAATTCCTGCAGATCCCGCAAAGCACTGCGGTACTCAGAAGCACCCATCGTGGTGTCGCTTCGTAAAAGCTCCTTTAATTCTTCAGCTACTTCTTCTCTCCTCTTTACCTCAATACTCATCTCTTTGAGGCGATATGTTTTTTGCGGGGTAACCACAATTAACTTATCTTGGGGAAGCAAGACGTTGTCTACAAAATCATCAATGGCTAAACCCAAACGAGGCGTATAATCAGCGATTTCGAAGATTAGAAAAAACGTCCGGGAAGTCACTGGTTTAAGGCTCTTTCTTTCTTCTTTGCGATGGATCAAATTTTTCTTGATTAAATACACGGCATCTATTTTCTGGCGATCCCCATCCTCATAAACTTCAAAATCATCGATGGTCAAATCATTGACAAAATTGCCACGCCCATCAAAGACCCGCACCGGTACTTCTATATTGACCACCAGGGCAGTTTCCACTAAGGTTTGTTGTGAAAAATAGGGAGAAGCGGAAAAAAGAAAGAGACTCACTCCCAGACAAGCTAACTTAAAAATTCTTTTTAAGGAAAAATTAATTGGCAACATACCCTCGACGGTAGGCAAGTTGACAGTCCTTGCCTTTAATTTTGACCTTAATCTGATGAAAGCTTCCATCAGGAACATAATTAGAGGGAGAATAATAGATAAGGTAATAACGATCAACTGTTTTTGCCACTGTGCGAAAGGCAGCATTTGGATTTTGCGAAGTATCTACCACTCCGCCAGTAGCTTGAGCTACCGTGGTAAAAACCTTGAAGACATCCTCCGATTGCTCACGCATAAAGACCCCGGAAATATTTTCGGGATTCTTGTTCATAAACAAAAAGTTGAATAAAATTGATGAATCAGCAAAAGCTTTATGCAGCCTGTCCACACTTAATCTAATTTCTCTTTGGTAAAATTGGAACAAGTCTTGAATCTGCCCCATGATATTTTGATCATCTTGGTAAATGCTAACTAGATTATTCAGAATTCGAGGATGAATTTCTGGTCGAAACTCGCGTTGGTAGAATAAGAAAACTACTTTTTGGCCATCCAATCTTTTGAGTTGGGAAGCAAATCGCAAGAAGCGGCTTTCTTCAACAAAACGCAAGTTTTCAATTTTATTTAAAGTATCCTTGTACTGAGGAAGCAAAAATTGCAGGCCTTCCCATCCCGTGGAACTACTGGATTCTAAATCTCGCATCGCATTCGCTTGGCCTCCAGAGACAGAAATCGAGCGAACCAGGCGGGTTAAATCTTTAATTAAATTATTATACTCCGAGGCTCCGATCTGAGTATCCTTACGAATCACCGCTACCATATCCCTGACGAGTTGTTCCTTGGTCTTGCTCTTCAAGGCGGCCTCCGAAAGAGTATAGTTCTTCATCGGAGTCATCACTTGAAGCGTATCGCCCGGCTGAAAAATATTCGTAAAGAAATAGTCAATGGCCTCGGTAATCTTGGGATTATACTCCAGAATCTGGAAAAGGAAGTAAAAATGTCGCGAAGTATAAGGCATATAATCACGCTCAGCTTCCATTCGAGTCACTTCATTTTTCGAAATTAAATAGAGAGCTTTGATCTTTTGAAGCTGATCATTGTCGTAGAGTTCGATATCTTCCCGCGTTAAATCCTCAATAAAATTCCCTTCAAGATAAGCCCGGAGAGGAACAGCAACATTACGGACGGTCACTTGATGCTGTTGATATTGAGCTAGGCTTAATCCTAACCAACAAATACTCAAACAAATTCCAATAAATACTTTTTTTATGTTTTTCATAGCCTCTCCTTTTTATGAACCACTAAAATATTTAACTTTTATCATCAAAAAATTGTTCCAAATAAACGTCTCTCTTTTTTCATTAGTTCTCATTAGGTATGACTCGAATTCATCATTGTGTTATCAAAAGAAAAAAATCTTTTTCATTAAAAAAGACGAAATTAATTAGATTTACTTTCTCTCTTTTTCGATTTAACATGATCATCATTAATAATCATTATCTCTACTTCTTCCCCCACCACTTGTTTATCGACCTCTATTTTCAAAAAAACTTCTCAACCTCTTCTTATCTTGTTGGTAATTATAACATATTGAAAAAAGAAAAGGGATGGAAAGAAAAATAGTCAACTCAATTAACTTAAACCAGCACAATACTGGTTAGATTGAAGCAAAACAATAATTTAGACATAAAAAAAGAGCCAGCGAGAGGATTCGAACCTCCGACCCACTGATTACGAATCAGTTTAAGGGGGTCGGCGCAAATTCTTGAAAACGCTGTAATTATATTATTTATCAGAAACTTACATTGTTTCTGTTTTAGGTTCTGCACGGCGATTTTAGGCCATTTTAGACGTCTTATAGACACTATTTGGACACCAGATTTTTATTGATTTTATTCAAATATTTTCTGAAAGCTAATTCATTTTAAGAATTATTTTAGATTTTTTCAATTTGATTCAAATTCTAGTTTTATTACCATGGTGAGAAAATTCCTTTGTAGTGGATGCCTACCCTTAACAAGGCGCTAAATACGGCTCTGCCGTCTTTTTAAGAAATCGGAAAGCCAGGGCTTTAGGGTCTGGGGCTTATATTCTAATCTAATCAAAATTCAATTGTTAGAAAAAAATTCAGTCAGTACGCATGTGGATAATGATTAAGAAATCTTCTCAAATTCTGTGTTGTTACATTTAGGACAAGGAGGAAGAGTATCATCAGAATCATCGAGTCTGACTATCGTGCCACAATTTGTACATTCGTAAGTTCCAATCCCAGGTTTTTCTCCTGTAATCTTTTAATCTAGTGAATTTGAAAAGGCAAAGGAATCAATTTCGTCTATATTGTTAAAAAGGAAGCATCTCGGGGTACAATTAATAGTTGACATCAATCACAGATTTAGTAAAAGGCAAATATGAAATAGAAATTCCGAAAAAGAAGGCAAAAATTGCAGTAAAAATCATTGATATGCTCGGCGAAGAAGTGCTAATTGTAGAGGAAGTATAATTTTTAAAGACCGTTGAATAAGGTGCTTGGAGAGATAAAAGAAATAGTTTATGAACCGAGAGGAAGCGAGGATCCCCAAGGCGTGAGAAGATCACAGCGAAAGGGTAGTTATGTAGAATATAATGAAAATCATAGATAATCTTACTCAATCCCGAAAATTATTTTTTCAATGCGTTGATATATGTAATAGTAAATATCGCCATGGCGACGATTTAATGTTTTACAGAGAATTAATTGCTCAACACCGAAAAATTGCTGACTTGAGCACCTTGATAGCTTCAGAGGATTTTCTCCAAAAAATATATTCCACTTTGGAAAAATGGGATATGAATAAGCGGGGTGCTCGGCTCGTCGATTTTTTAACGATGCGTGATTAAATACGGTCTTACAAAGAAGATTTGAGAAAATTATATAAATATCGATTACAGGTGCTTTCTGAAAAAGATATTCAAAAGGTGCAACAGCAGTTAAAGGTTTTATTCTTCGGTTTGAAGATAATGGCAACCAAACGCCGTATAGTAGGAGTTAGCAAAACACTACATTTTTTGCTGCCTGATTTGGCCTTACCTATTGATAGCTCAAACACTATGCTTGCTTTTTATGGATATAACCGCTATGAAATCGGCGAAGAAAAAGAATTTAAAACCTACAGTGATGTATTTGAAAAATCATATGAAATCGCTAAACGGTTGAACCTAACTGAGTCTGATGTAGATGGTTGTGGCTGGTCTTGCTCAGTCCCAAAGCTAATAGATAATGCAATCATAGGATTCTTCATTAAAATGAAAGATGCAGCGAAGGAAGATATTACAAGATGAGAGAAGCGAGTGGAGGCCAGGCTTTAAAGCCCTGGCATTCCGAAAATTAACAGGACGCTTGCACGAATTATCACTTTTTTGAATAGACAGGTAAGGGAATAAAAATTCTCACCTAAAATGAAAAAGATTCACATGCTAAAAAACGTACCTTTCTGTGAACTTATAAAATTTTTTGAAGTATACCTCAATTTACAATAAGATTAAAACGAAGCTAAAATGGCAACAACGTTACAGAAAGTAATGATTGGAGAAGAGCTTTATACCGCCATCCGACTATTGAAATCAGGTTTGCGTGAATTGAATCGAATAAGTGGAGCAAATGATTTTTTTCATCTCCCAATTTTATTGCTAGCTTCTGGATTTGAACGATTAATGAAAACAATAATCTGCTGTCATCATTTTGCCATAAAGGGTGAGTTTCCAAATCGAGATGTCTTTCCTAAAGGAAGACGAGGTCACGATTTAATTAATCTTTTAGATATTATAACAAAAGAGTGTTTTTCAGATGAATATATGGCTAAAATTCCCGCTGCTCAGAGGGACATTAATTTCCTTAGGAACAACAAGCAATTACGCCGAATGGTTCAAATTCTTTCAGACTTCGGGCAAAGCGCTAGATATTACAATCTAAATGTTGTTCTTGGAGAAAAGAATCCAGGGCGATCGCCAGATGAAGAATGGCAGGAACTCGAAATGGAAATTTTAAAAGAAGATCCTAATTGGACTAAGTCAATTCAGGATCCAAGTAAAAGCGATGCAATTCATAAGAAAATCAATAGGAAATTAACAATACACTGCGAAAGATTTGCTCGTTCTCTTTCTCGCCTCTTAACAATTGGAGGGCTAGGCAATGAGGCGAAAAGAATTTCGTCTTATACTCATGATTTTCTTTTTTTAACAGATGATCAATTTGGGAAAAGAGATTACGAAGCGATAACCATTTAATAGAAAAAACTGACAATTAAATTATCAGAGTAGTCAAATTAGCTGATAAGAAAAAATTAAATTCTCAATCAAACATTAAATAAGGAGATGCTTTTGCATCTCCTTTTTTCTGGATTTTAATTATCCATCAAGAGATTTAAACTCCTCGATGGGAAGAGCGATTAGACGGCCGCCTATTCTTTCCATTTCAACTGATTTCTCCCAACTTTCTTCTTTTTGGGCAGCTCGAGTGATGGCATTAGCAATACCAAGCTTGTCGTTTTCCGGTTCTGCTCCAAAAGCCATTAAGATGTTGTCCCTCTGAGTTTCACTTAATCTGTAGTGATCTACAACATTAGATATTACTTTTTGAGGATTATTTACTTTGATTTCAGTTGATTCCCGAAGGAGAAGAACTAACTCACCAAATCTACTAAATAGTTCTCGAATTGACCGCCTTAGTGATAGATAGACAAATTCATCAAATAGGTTGTCGGTTCCAATATGGATTTCACGCGTCACTAACTCTTCAATGATCATGCCGTTAGAGCATATAAGCCGGAAGACTCTAGGCTCAACTCGAAGCGCTTTATGCCCTGTTTCAGAATTAGTGATAAAAATCCCGCCGATGATGAGATCGTCTTTATGTCGGATGAAATCTTTTAGAACCCGGCTTTTAACTTTAATGTTCATTTCTATCTCGGAGAGATAGCAATCCTCAATTTCAACTTCATGGGTTTGAAGTTCATTTAAGGCGCAGTAAAGAACATCGAGATGGTCGATGACTCGATAACGGTCACTAAGGAAAGCTCGAACAGTTTCTCCAAGACACCTAATGAAGTAATGTTTTTCTTCTTTTCGAAGCCAAGTATTGACGTTTTCAACCAAGAGTTCTGGCGCCTCTGTTTGCATTTTATGGTAGTATTTAAGAGGGATATCAATTTTTTCGGCAATCTGAGTGTGACAGAATTTAGAGATACGAAAGGAATTTTGTCCGTTTAATCTGAGCTTTGGTCCTGATTCAGTTAAAACCATTTCAAGTTCAGATGATTTTGCTTTCTGGTCCCGTTTTAAAGGTTTTTGCCTTTCCAGTTCATTAATTAATTCCCGAAGTTTCATAATTTTTCTCTCCTTATTGGATTTTTAAGATGCTAATTTTGAGGTAAGACCCTCTTTTTCAGGATAAATAACTATGAAAAGAACAAAAGAAAGGAATAATTGTCTTTTTAGTAAATTAATCTCCTCATTTATACTAGTTATCAAAATACTTGGAGATAATTCTTAGAATTGGAGATGGGCGATTGCCTAAAAAATGGGCAAATTGTTGATGTTCAAGCTAAATCAATAAATTGGAAATTTTGAAACCAACATTTCCACAAAGTTTTCCACAAAATCTGTGAAAAAATAAGTAAATGAGCAGTTTTCTATTTGAAAGTGTAATTTTTCTCTCTGAACAGGCGCAGACAAACTTCTACCACTCTTGAATCATAGAGGATTCCTTTGTTTTTTGAAATTTCTTCCAGAGCTTTTTCAATTCCCAGAGCAGGACGATAAGGCCTATGAGAAGCCATAGCTTCCACCACATCTGCTACAGCAAGAATTCTAGCCTCAAGAAGAATTTCATCATTCTTAAGTCCTTGAGGATAACCTGAACCATCCAATCTTTCGTGATGCTGGAGGATAATTTGAGCTACAGGCCAGGGGAATTCTATTTCTTTAAGAATATCATAAGCTACCTTGGGATGAGCTTTTATTAATTTAAATTCATCCTCATTTAGTTTAGCTGGCTTACTCAAGATCTCAGCAGGAATACAGATTTTTCCTAAATCATGAATGACACCAGCAGTTCGGATGGCTTCAATGGTATCTTTTGGGAGTTTCATCTCGGTAGCTATTGACCTAGCTAAGTCAGACACTCGGCGCTGATGGCCAGAGGTAAAAGGATCTCGTGCTTCCACTGTTAAAGTTATCGCTTTTATGGTTGCATTAAGAATTTTTCTTAATCGCTTCATAGTTTGATGCATTTCTTCCTCAGCTCTCTTTCGCTGTGTAATGTCTAAGAGTTGAACAATTGTCCTAATTTTGCCTACGCTATCTTTGATCACCGAAGAGGAAAGCTCGGTCATTATTTTAGAACCATCCTTACGGACTATAACAATTTCATATCGAGGGGATATTTTTTCTCCTCTTTGTTTTCTGATATAGCAATCAACTATAAGTTCTTTACTTTCTTTATCTAAAAATTTTCGGAAGTCTTGACCTATAATTTCCTGGCGAGAATACCCTGACATCCGCACTAATTCATCGTTACAGTAGATCATTCTGAAATTATCGTCGATTATTCCAATTCCTTCGCTGGAGTTTTCTACGATTGAACGGAATTTCTTTTCACTCTCAACCAGGGCTGCTCCAGTATTTTTTCGCTCAGTTATATCCCAGATATAGGAACGGGTTCCAATTATCCCTTCTTCGGTCACAATAGGGGAAACTGCAACTTCCAAATATAAACTCTTTCCATCTTTTCTAATGCCTTTAAATTCATATCTCGAGGGAGCTTTTTTCCCTGATATTCTTCTTCGATGATAGTCAATGACCTTCTCTCTGTCATCGGGATGGACATAATCATAGAGGGTTAAATTTTTCAACTCGTTAATACTCTCGTAACCAAAAATCTGGGCTAAATGTTTATTGGCATAAACAATGTGGCCCTCTTTATCATCGATTATTATTCCTGTCTTAGCCCACTCGACTAGCTCTCTATATCTTTTTTCTGATTCTTTGAGGTTATTTTCCGCTTCTTTTCTAGCGGAAATATCGCGATAAATTACATATTTTCCAATAATTTTATCTCTCGATTTTATCAGAGACTCTATGATATGAACATTAAATAATGAGCCATCTTTTTTAACTCGGATTGTCTCTAACTCGACTTTTTCTCCTCTTGAAGTTCTTTTTCTTATTTGCTTTGCTTCTTTAAGAAGATTTCCCCGGGCCACAAATGGATCAAGAAGATTCCCCTTTATTTCGTTAATTTTATATCCAAACATCTTTTCAAATTCTTTATTTATTCTAATGACATGGCCAGAGTTATCTAACAAGGCTACTGCTTCAGGGGAATTCTCAAATAAGCTTTCAAAAAAGAGGGCCTCTTCTTTCACTTTCTCTATTAACTTTTTTCTTTCTGTAATATCTCTCAAAATAGTGATAGTAGCAGGCTTGCCCTGATACTCAACTATATCTGAATTCACTTCCACGTAGATAATTTTGTCCTCAGGTCCTTTAATCCTTAGTTCATACCGCGATGGGATTTTTTCTCCTTTAAGCCTTTTCTTATAAGCCTCTTTGACTGTTTTAAGGTCATCAGGATGGATAAATCGATTAAAAGAAGTTCCGATAAGTTCTTCTGAGGAATGTCCAACTAATTTAGCAGCACTTTCGTTGACATATTGAATTAAATCTTCCTGAACGATAACAATCCCATCTGTGGCGGTGTTGATAAAATTGAGCAATGTATTCAGTTGTTGTCTGAGTTCTCGGTTTTCTTTTTCTAAATTTTTACCAGAATCTATATGATTAGACATAAAATATCCTCTCAAACTTTAGTTATCTTTCCTCATCGACTCGATGACCTCAATCTTTTGAACTTTGCAAAACGAAAATTTTTCCCTAGGCAACTCGAATCTTCCCTTTTTGTAATACCTACAAAAAAAGGAGACGCCAAGAGAAGAATGTCTTATTTCAAAGAACGGGCAGTCTCGACATCTTTGAGGGGTAATGATTTTATTTCTGATCATTCTTTTATTAATCGTTCTATTCAATTGAATGTTACAAATTTCATAGTATTTGTTAATAAAATTAGCATATATTAGATAAAAATAATTTATATAGGAAATCACCTTTAGGGGTGAAATGTGGGGTGAAATCCAAAAAGATTTACCTTGCTTAAGTAAAAACGGATTTCTTCGGGTGACTAAATTAGACTTTGTTTGCTCTTTTGGGCTTATATAAAGAAAATTTCTTCAATTTTTATTAAAATTTCAGGGAATACTTTAAGATATAGGATAGGGCCATCTTTTCTATATCCTTTGTTTTTCTATCATCCATTTAATTTTATTGGGAAGGGGGAAGCCCTTGAAAATCATTTTCCCTTCTGTTCCTGCAGATTCGATAATGAGATTTCCAAAGCCAAATATTCTTCCTAAAATTCCAAAGCTGCAAGTGATATCCTCTACATCATCCAGCCAGATACTCATAAAATGCTTGCCAATTATTCCTTTTTCCTTGATCAGTCTGAAATTTGTCAGGTAGAGACGATTAAATTTCCAATCAAGATAAAGAATTATAATCAAAAAAACAGAGGCGAATGACACAATGTGGTAGCAAAGCTCTTCAAGGCCAGAAAAATCAACCTTGCTTAAATATGAACAGGCAAAGAGAAAATAAAGTAGCCAGAAAAAGAAAATTGTCAAAACCGGAATAACCACAAACAGCCAATGGGGATTGGTTTTTAAAACAATCTTTTCATCGGGAAGAAGAAACACAGATGGATTAGATTGGTAGTCTTTGGTCATAAGATTCAGAAGAAGGAGGAGATTTATAGATAATTTCTCTTTCCACTTCTTTCCTTGGTCTTGTGTATTTGTGCCTTGAGAGCTTGATGATATCTTCTTTAAAAGATAACTTCCTTTCAGGCGGAGCCAAGGTAACAGCACTAAAAGGCTGAGAGGTTCTGCCGTTTATCATCAACTTGAGATAGATATGATAATTAGGCAGATTCACAAGATCTGATTCATTAAAGACAGGCGAAAATTCCTTGGCCAGGTATTTAGCGTCCTCAGCCCCTAATCTAAAAGAAATTATTGTTCCCACATTGCCTAAAACAGCTGACCTTATTTTCTCATCCAGCTGCTCAATATACTGATGGGAAAGAATCAAATTCAATCCATATTTCCTATCTTCTGAGAGAATATCGGCAAAAGATAAGGTGACAAAATTATGAACCTCATCGACATAAAGATAAAAAGGCACTCTTTTCTCCTCTGGTAAGTCTACCCGACTTAAGGCAGCTAATTGGATTTTTGTCACCATCATAGCTCCTAAAAGAGAGCAGTTTTCTTCTCCAATTTTCCCTTTGGCCAGATTAAGAATCAGGATTTTTCTCTCATCCATCGCCTTTCTTAAATCAAAGGTATTTTCTCTCTGGCCGACAATATTCCTTAAAGGAAGGCTGGTTAAAAACTGTCCCATTTTGTTAAGGATAGGAGAAATAGCCTCAGAGCGGAGCCAGGCAGAGT